>ERZ795042.31-NODE-31-length-138479-cov-105.269585_pt1 | contig 138479 bp, 114 predicted proteins | sample MGYA00375126_ERZ795042 | MGnify/ENA primary metagenome ERZ795042 (study PRJEB30171, sample SAMN05518105) | compost metagenome | isolation source: Feedstock adapted compost from Newby Island compost facility, Milpitas, CA | place: USA:Newby Island compost...
GTCTCCAGTTCCCCGGCGGCGTTGTAGCCGTAGGTGGTCACCACCCCGCGGGTCCTATGCCGACCAGCCCGCCGACCGGCGGGGGTCTGGAGGCGTTGATCCGGGTGACGCCGTTGCGGTTGTGTCTGATGAGGCGGCGCTGCTCATTGTGGAGATGGACGGTGGGGCAGAACCTACCCGCCCCGGGCGAAGGCCGGCTCAGCAGCCGGCTGCCAGGCCCAGCGCCTCAGCCACCACGGGGTCCACTACGGGTCGGCCCTCCACGTAACGTCGCGCCAGGCCGAATCCTTCGTCCCATCCCCAGACGGCCCAGCCGACCTGATGGGACCGGAGGATCGCGCCGAAATCGCGAAACCATTGGGCGCGGTGCCCGGGCTGGGCATGGCGCGGATAGACACCGAATTCGCCGCAGTACAACGGCACGCCGTGACGTTCACCCCATTCCACGGCCTGGCGGAATCGTGCGGCCAAGCGATCGCGGTTCCAGCGTTCCCGTCCGTATCGTTCCAGCAACGCGCGGGATGGCGGGTGTCCGGCCAGCGTTTCCAACAATGGTTCGACGGCTTCCGGACTGGACGGATAGGGCACGTGCCGCAACGGTTTGACGTCCTCGCTCGACCAAGTGGCGCCCTGGTGTGTGAAGGGAAAGGGTTCGTAGAAGTGGAACGAATAAACGACGTTTGCGTCCGGCACCGGTTGCATGCGCAGCAGACCGCGGATGCCACCCCAGTTGGGTCCGGAGGTAATGATGGTATGGCGGGGGGCCCGGCCTCGGATGGTTTCGACTAATCGGAGGTTCCATTGGAACCATTCGTCTTCCCGGCCGTCGAAAACCGGCTCGTTGATGATTTCAAGGAAGGTCAAGTCCGGATCGAACTGCGAGAGACGGCCGGCCAGGGCGTTCCAGAATCGTTCGAATGCACGTTGCCAATCCGGATCCTGTTCGGCCTGCCGGTCTTCGTTGTGGATGTCCAGGACGACGGCCAGCCCGACCTGGTGGAGTCGGCGCAGGGCTTCCTCGAGGTGCGCCAGGATCTCAGGTCTTGGCCGGCCTTCACGGACGTCAAGGATCACCGCCGGTGCGACGCAGAGTCGGACGTGCCGCAGTCCGACGCGGCGCATGCATTCCATCTCATCGTCCGTGAGGTAACCGGCGAAGTGCCCGGCCGTGTGGCGGCTGGGGAACCGGAACCATCGGCAGATGTTCGCGCCCGGAGCCAGGCGCGCGAGCCTGTCGGGCGGGACGGCGTGCCGGGCCGAACCGGCGGAGAGTCGGCCGGCGACCGCACCGGCCAGGAGAGAGGCGAGGAAGGCGCGGCGGGTCAGAGCGCGAGGAGGTCGAGGTATCTTCATACGGGGAAGGGACGGCACCAGCCGGCCGGGTATTCACGCAGAACTCATCGAGGCGGGGATCGTCCCGGACCGTTCCCTTGCGTGAGCTCCGCTCCGTGGGTGCGGCCTGTCCTCAAGGAAATTGAAAAACCGCGCCGTGACCGGTGGTGCGGCGTCATACCCAGGCGTCCGATGCCCGGGGTCCGTCCGCGTTGCGAACGCGTTGACACGGCCGGCATCGGCCCACAGTAAACGGCGGTGTTTGCGTGCGCTGCGGCGTCCGACCGGGCGCAATCTGGGGCGTTCAGACGGTTCGGATCTCTTGGCGCATGAAGGTGACGTAGCTGATGCCGAAGCAGATCAGGGTGAGGGCGATCAGCAGCACCACGTGGGGCCAGACGAGAAACATCGACTGATCGAGGGGCAGCGGTCCTTGAAACCGTTCGAGGGACAGGCCTTCCAACGGAGTGACCACGAGGAGGCGGCTGGTGCTGCGCTGGAAGGGGTCGAGGATGGCGGTGGTGGCCTCGGCATACAGAGTTGCGGGGGAGATCAAGGAAAGGGCGTGTGCCAATCGCTCGTTGGCCATCACCTGAACGATGTCCTGCCGATTGTACACGGGGCGGATGGCGTCGGCGGTCAGGTTGGCCACAAACCCCATGAAAAAGGAGAAGAAGATCCACAATGCCACCGAAGCGAGGGCGGAGGTGGCGAGGGATCGGAAAAGGATGGAAAAGAGGATGGCCAGCCCCAACCAGAAGGCCAGGTAGGCCGTGCTGATGATGAGGTAGATGCCGAGTCGGGCGATTTCCTCGCCGCCGGGCACCACACCGAGTGCGATCAGGCCCATGCCACAGAGCAGCAGGAGGAGGCTCACCAGGACGATGCTCACGGTGATGACGCCGGCCAGGAACTTGCCGTTGATGACCGCGTCCCGGTAGATGGGCTGGGACAACAGCTTGCCGAGGGTGCGGAGGTGTCGTTCGCGGTTGATGGCGTCGAAGCCCATGATGATCCCCAGCAACGGCCCGAAAAAGGCCACGAATTCCACGAGGGAAAAGAACCGGCCCGGCGTGGTGAACATGAGCAGGAACACGTGCGACGGTCGGGTGCGGCCTTCCAAGACCTTGTGGATGTTCTCCACCGCCATGTAGGTGGAGACCAGCGCCACCATGAACACCAGGCAGAACAGCAGGAGGAAACGGGTGGAATTGAAATGATCGGCCAGTTCCTTGCGGCAGATGGTCCACATGGGTTCAGCCTTCCTTGAAGTAGCGCATGTAAATCTCCTCGAGGCTCGACCCGGCGGTGTCGCCCAGTTTGCGCCGGGCCAGTTCCTCCAGGGTGCCGAGGGCCACCAACCGGCCCTGGATCATGATGCCCACGCGATGACAGATGCGCTGCACCTGGTCGAGCAGGTGCGAGGAAAACATCACGGTGATGCCGCGTGACCGGTTCAGGTCGCGGATGAGGTCCAGCATTTTGAGGGTGCCGTCGGGGTCGAGCCCGAGGGTGGGCTCGTCCAGGATGAGCAGTCGCGGGTCCTTGACCAGCAGCTCGGCGATGCCGAGTCGCTGGCGCATGCCGCGGGAGAAGGCGCCCACGGGTTTGTCGCCCACGTCGGACAATCCCACCGTGGCCAGGGCGGATTCGATCTTGCGAGCGGCGTCCGACCGCGGGATGCGGTTCAGGTCGGCGATGTACTGCAGGTTCTCCCAAGCGGTCAGATCGTCGTAGAAACCGACGTTTTCCGGGAGATAACCGACCTGGCGCTTGATGGGCAGGGGGTCGAGGACCGGATCGTGACCGAGCACGCGGGCCGAGCCGGCGGTGGGCTCGGTGAGGCCGAGCAGCATGAGGATGGTGGTGGTTTTGCCGGCGCCGTTGGGCCCGAGGAAACCGAAGATTTCACCTTCGCGGACCTCCAGATCGAGCCGGTCCACGGCGGTCTGCCGGCCGTAACGACGCGTCAGGCCGCGCGTTTCGATGATGGCAGCCATGTCACCGACGACCGAGGTAGTGGAAGGTCACGCCCAAGCCGACCACCACCAGCACGATGATGGCCAGGCCCACCCATCCCCACGTGGCCCCGGCGCGAATGGTCACGCGGAATTCCAGGTCGCGGTTGACCCGCTCGCCGTCCACGGCGATGGCCACGGAATAATCGCCCACCAAGGCCTGCTCGGCCGGGGTGATACTGACCTCGACCTGTTTCAGGTCGCCGGGCTGGACGTTCTCGAGTTTTTCCGGGGAGAACTCGACCTTCCAGTTCTCGGGTTTGAACGCTTGGAAACTGATCTCCCGCTGGGGAGCCGATCCGGTGTTTTGCACCAGGAGTGTGGTGGTGGTTTTCTTGCCGCGCTCGGTGACCAGGGAGAGCAGCCCGCTGGGCGTGCCGACCTTCAGGTCGTACGTCCCGGTGAGAACGACCTTGAGCTCTTTTTCGGCGCGGGCCCGGCCGGCCTCGACCTCGACCTTGAAGGTATATTCGCCCGCCTGGGCCCGGTAGGGTGGTGTCACTTCGAATTCGATGGACCGGCTCGATCCGGCGTTGATTTGCAGGGAAGTGATCTGCTTGGACTCATAGGCGGGCCGGAAAGAGGTCTGCCATCCTTCCGGGGCGACGGCGCGGAAGTTGAACACGGCGTCCTGGCCGGTGTCGTTACGGACGTCGAGGGAGAACTGGAATTTGTCATCCGACGAACCTCGGAGCGTGGGATAGGAGGTTTCGAGGCTGACGCGTTCCGGGCCGTGCTCGCCGCTGCTGACGGTGACGGCCAGTGCGGACTCCCGCACCAGGGCGTTGTCGGGCGTGTGGGCGCGAATCGCGAACCGGTAGGTACCCTCGGGCAGTTTCTTGATGGTACGATCGCGGGGCCGGGCCGAGAAGGTCAGCGTCTGGTCCTCGCCGGAGGCGAGAAACACACCCGTGACCACCGTGCCGTACCGGCGGATCTCCACCTCCCAGTCAGCCGGTTGTTCCGTCACCTCCACCAACACCATCTCATCGTTCCGACCGCGGTTCTTGAAGCGGAGATCCACGTTCAGGGTGTCGTCCGGAGCAAGCCGGACGCCGGGGTATTGGAACGCCACGACAAAGTGGCGTTCAGGCAGGTTATTCGTGTCGGCCGCAGCCCGGACCGACCCGCCCGTCCACGGGCACAGTGCCCACACCAAACCAGCAAACCAAAGGATCCTTGTTACGCGCGTCATAAATCCACGGTTTGGTCTGCGAGAATGGCGGAAACGTTCAAAATCCGACCGTGCGACGCCCCGGGCCGGCCGGGGCAGCCTCGTTGAGGGCGCCTTGTAGGCAAGGGCGCAGGCTCTGTCAAGGGGGAACCCCGGCCCGGCAGGGCGGACCGGGGCCGAATGAACTGGCCCGGCCCGAGCCGTTGGCGTTATGGTAAGGAGCCATGGAACGGGAGTATCGGGTGGAAACGGACGCCCTCGGGGAGATGCTGGTCCCGGCCGATGCCTACTACGGAGCCCACACTGCGCGTGCCCTTCATTGTTTCCCCGTCAGCCGGCTGCGGTTTCCCCGACCATTCATCTGGGCGCTGGGTCTGATCAAAAAGCATGCAGCGATCACCAACGGCCGGCTCGGTCTGTTGCCGCAACGCATTGCCCAGGCCATTCAGCATGCGGCGCAGGAGGTGGTGGAGGGCCGGTGGGACGAACAGTTCGTGGTGGACATCTTCCAGACCGCCTCCGGCACCTCGGTCAACATGAATGCCAACGAGGTGATCGCGCACCGGGCGACGGAGCTGCTGGGCGGCAAACTGGGCGAGAAGCTTGTGCACCCGAACGACCACGTCAACTGCGGCCAGTCGAGCAACGACGTGATCCCCACCGCGGTTCAGATGGCGGCGCTGGACGGGATCGTGCATCAGGTCATTCCGGCACTGAACGAGCTGCACACGGTGCTGGACCGCAAGGCCCGGGAGTTTCACGAGGTGCTGACCATCGCGCGGACGCATCTGCAGGATGCCGCGCCCATCCGGCTGGGCCAGGAGTTCAGTGGCTACGCCGCCCAGATCGAACATGCCGTGGACCGGCTGTGGAATGTGGAAGAGAGTCTGGGAGCCCTCCCGCTGGGCGGCACGGCCGTGGGCACCGGTTTCAACACCCACCCGGAGTTTGCCAAGCTGACCATTGCGGGCATTGCCAGTGAAACGGGCCTGGCGTTGGAGGAAACGCGGAATCATTTCCATGCCCAATCCAATCTGGACGCGTTGGTGGAGGCCAGCGGGGCGCTGCGGAGCGTGGCGGTGAGTCTGATCAAGATCGCCAACGACCTGCGCTGGCTTGGTTCGAGTGCGCGGAGTGGGCTGGGGGAGATCAAGCTGCCCGCCGCCACACCCGGCACGGCCACGCTGCCGGGCAAGATCAATCCGGTCCTGTGCGAGACGGTGATCAAGGTGGGCATCCAGGTCATGGGCTGTGACGCCGCCGTCACTGCCGCAGGCCTGTTCGGCGAGTTCCAGCTCAACACGATGGTTTCCGTGGCGGCTTACAATCTGTTGCTGAGCATCGACCTGCTCGCCGCGGCCGCGCGCGCGTTTGCCCGACACTGTGTGGCGGGGATCGAGGCCGACCGCCAACGGTGTGCCGAAATCCTCAACCGGAGCCTGGCGCTGTGCGCCCCGCTGGCGCCGGTGCTCGGCCATGACAAGGCCACACAGATCGCCCGCATCGCCCAGGAAGAAGGCCGGACCGTGCGGGAGGTGGCGCTGGAAATCTCCGGACTGAGCGCCGAACAACTCGATGCGCTCCTGGACCCGCGCCGCCAGACCGAGCCAGGCAGCGCCGTCGTGCCGGTGCCCGGCGCCGGTGGCGCCAGCGGAGGGGGTTCGTCTCCGGCGACCTCGCCCGCGGCCGGGCCCGGATCCCCTCCACTGCCACATTCCTCCACCGGCAGCTGACGCGTCAGGTTGCGGTGATCCCCAAAGGCTGCCTTTTCCCATGAAGTGTCTGGTCACAGGTGCCACCGGATTCATCGGATCCAACCTGGTGCATGAGCTGCTCGCACGCGGGCACAGCGTTCGCGTGCTGGCCCGCCGGAACAGCGACCGGCGCGCCCTGGAGAACGCCTCCTGCGAATGGGTGGAGGGGGATGTGACGGACCCCGAAGCCGTGCGCCGTGCTGTGGAGGGGTGCGACTGGGTGTTTCACGTGGCCGCAAGCTACCATCTGTGGATGCGCGATTACCGCCCGATGTTTGCCACGAACGTGGAGGGCACGCGGAACGTGCTCGCCGCGGCCACGCGCGCCGGTTGCCCGCGCATTGTCTACACCAGCACCGTGGGTTGCATCGGCCTGCCGCGAAAGGTCGGAGGACGTTGGATCCCGTCGGACGAGACCACGCCGGTCTCCGCCGAGCAGATGAGCAACCCGTACAAGCTGTCCAAATGGCGGGCCGAACAGGTGGCCCTGGAACTGGCCCGTGCCGGCAGCCCGGTGGTGATTGTCAACCCCAGCGCGCCGGTCGGACCCCGGGACGTGAAACCGACGCCAACCGGGCGGATCATCGTGGATTTTCTCAATCGGGCCATGCCCGCCTACGTGGAGACGGGGCTGAACTGGGTGCACGTCCGCGACGTGGCGGTGGGGCACATCCTGGCGGCCGAGCGGGGTCGGGTGGGCGAACGGTACATCCTGGGCCATGCCGAGGGCAACTGGACCCTGGGCGAGACGCTGAGGGTGCTGGCCGAGCTGACCGGTCTGCCGGCGCCGCGCCTGCGCATCCCGTGGTGGCTGGCCTACCTGGTGGCATGGTTCGATGAGCGACGCGCCGCTCTGACGGGGCAGCCTCCGCGCGCGCCCCTGGCCGGCGTACGGATGGCCCGGTACCACATGTTTTTCAACCCGGCCAAGGCCGTTCGCGAACTCGGCCTGCCGCAGACGCCCCCGCGCCAGGCCTTCGCCGATGCGGTGGCATGGTTCCGGGCTCACGGGTACGTGCGCGAATGACGATGAAATCCGGCCGTATCCTGTTGACGCTGCCTCTGGGGGCGGCCCTGGCCGCCGCAGCCGCGTTGCTGGCCGCGTCGTGTCGGACACCGCCTCCGGCGGTGAGCTTTCCCCGTGGGTCCCGCGAAGAGCCGGCCCGCACCGGACCGGAAGCAGAAGCTGCATTCGATCGGGCCATCCTGTGGAAACCATTGCCCGGCCACGCGTCCGCGGGGTTGACCCGTGTATGGGCGCCGTTGTTCCTCCAGGAGAGCAGTGAACAGACGCTGCATTCGACAGCAGACCTCCGCGTATTTGCGCACGAGGACCGTCTCGTGGTGGGAGGCTGGGAGCGTCCTCAGGTCTTCTACATCTGGCGCCGGGGTGCCTCCGCCCCGGGGCATCCATCAGGAACCTCCCCGGGATGGCAGGGTTTCCGAATCGTCCTGGGCAATCTGGGCCAGGCCTTGCTGTGGGAGACCCTGGCAGAGGGGACCGAGCCGGCGCATTTGTACGTGGCGCGACACTGGGAGGAAGCGGCGGAGCGGACCTGGGGAAGCCCTTCTCCGCCGCGTCGGTTTGCCGTTGAAACTGTGGCTGCAACCGGTCCCGACGCACGCGCGCGGGTGGTGGAGGTTTTCGATGACGCGCCCATGCCGATGGGTCCCATCGTTCACGTGACTGCCGGCGGCAGGATTGCGTGGCTGGTCTGCCGCTGTGCGCCCTCGCGGGTGCGGCAATTGGTGGGCCAGCGCTTCTATGAGTTGCGTCCGTTGGCCGAGGCGCTGACCGCGACGGAGGGCGCCGAGCCGGTTCCCCTGCCCGGCACACCTGCCTGGCTGGGCGCAGCGGAACTCGAACGGCTCCTGCATTGGGTGCCGGGACTATAGGCCGCAGGCGGCCGGCCGAGGTGGAGCCGGAGTTCACGCAGGGGCCGGCTCCGGTCCGGTGGGTTTTTCATACACGTGGCGGTAGGCCATGTAGTAGAGCACCGGCACGGCCATCCGGCTGATGAGAAGCGAGGCGATCTCGCCTGCCATCAGCGAGATGGCCAGTCCGTTGAAGATCGGATCGGCCAGGATCACCGCCGCGCCCACCACCACGGCCAGGGCGGTGAGCAGCATGGGCCGGAAACGGACCGCCCCGGCGTCCACGACCGCCTCGGCCAGGGGCTGACCCTCGGCCAGCCGCTGTTCGATGAAGTCGACCAGGATGATCGAGTTGCGCACCACGATGCCGGCGCCGGCCATGAATCCGATCATGGAGGTGGCGGTGAAGAAGGCGCCCAGGGCACCGTGCGCCGGCAGGATGCCGATCAGCGAGAAGGGGATCGCGGCCATCACGATCCAGGGTGTCAGGAAGGACCGGAACCACCCCACCATGAGGGCGTAGATGAGCACGAGCACGGCGGCGAAGGCCAGGCCCAGATCGCGGAACACTTCGAGCGTGATGTGCCATTCGCCGTCCCATTTGATCGCCGGTGCGAGGTCGGTGAAGGGCATGCGGGCGTTGTAGATCGGAAGCGGGGAGCCGTCGCCGCCGAAGGCCCGGGTGTCGAGTTGCCGCAGGGCCTGGTTCATCTTCAGGATGGCGTAGACAGGGCTTTCGGCCTCGCCGGCCACGTCGCCGATGACATAGGTCACCGGCATGAGGTTTTTGTGGTAGATGCTCTTGTCGGCGATGTCGTACTCGACGCGGACCAGTTCGCGCAGGGGAATGAGCGGGGGCGGGCCGCCGGCGGTGCCGGGCTCGGGCAGGGCGTTGGCGTCGCCGGAGCGGACCCAGAGGGCGAGCAGTTCTTCGGGCGAGGTGCGGGCGGCGCGGGGCAGTTCGAGCACCAGGTTGACGTCCTCCTTTTCCCGCGGCAGGTGCACGAGGTCGACAGACAGTCCCCCCACGGCAATTTGCAGGGTGCGCGAGATGGTGTCGGCGCTGATACCGTGGAGGGCGGCCTTTTCCTTGTCGATGACGAAGCGGGCGCGGGGTTGGTCAGCCTCGATGTAGGCGTCCACGTCCACCACGCCGGGGGTGCGCTTGAAGATGCGGCGCACTTCTTCGGCCAGCCGCAGGCGGGCCTCCTCGGTGGGCCCATAGACCTCGGCCACCAGGGTTTGGAGCACGGGCGGCCCGGGGGGCACTTCGGTCACCGCCACACGAGCGCCATAGCGTTCGGCGATTTCGGCCACGCGCGGTCGGACGCGTTTGGCGATGTCGTGGCTCTGGGCCTTGCGCCGGCTTTTGGGCAGGAGGTTGATCTGGAGGTCTGCCACGTGGGCGCCGCGGCGGAGGAAGTAGTGCCGGACCAGACCGTTGAAATTGAAGGGGGCGGCGGTGCCCACGTAGATCTGGTAGTCGGTCACCTCCGGTTCGTTCCGGACGGCGGCGGCGATTTCCCGCGCCGCCCGGGCGGTGCGCTCCAGCGAGCTGCCCTCCGGCATGTTGAGGATGATCTGGAACTCGCTCTTGTTGTCGAAGGGCAGCATCTTCACCTTCACCCAGCCCAGCGGCACGGTGGCCATGGCGAGGAGCAACAGCACGGTGATCCCCGCCAGGAAGGCGTGTCGCCAGCGCGCGTGGGCGATCAGCGGCCCCATGAAACGGCGGTACAGGCGGGTGAACAGGTCCTCGGGATGTTCGGCATGCGTCCCGGGGGCCGGTCCGGCGGGCGAACCCTCGGTCAAGTGCCGGTATTTGCGGCCCCAGCGCAGGATCCGGATGCTGGCCCATGGGGTGACGATGAAGGCGATCAACAGCGACCAGAACATGGCCGCGCTGGAACCGATGGGGATGGGCCGCATGTAGGGGCCCATGAGCCCGCCGACGAACGCCATGGGCAGCACGGCGGCGATCACGGCGAAGGTGGCCAGGATGGTGGGATTGCCCACCTCGCGCACGGCCTCCACGGCGATCTCGCTCCAGGGCCGGCCGCGGTTCCGGGGCAGGTGGAAGTGGCGCACAATGTTCTCCACCACGACGATGGCGTCGTCGACCAGGATGCCGATGCTGAAGATCAGGGCGAAGAGGGTGATCCGGTTCAGCGTGAACCCGGTGAGATAAAACACCAGCAGCGTCAGGGCCAGAGTGGCGGGAATGGCCACGCCCACGATGCCCGCCTCGCGCCAACCCAGCGCCAGCCAGATCAAAAGCGACACGCCGAACACGGCGATGCCCATGTGCAGGAGCAGTTCATCGGATTTTTCCGCCGCCGTCTCGCCGTAATGGCGCGTGATGGTGATTTGGACGTCGGCCGGGATCAGCGTGCCGCGGAGGGTCTTGATCTTCTGCAGCACGCGGTCGGCCACGGTGATGGCGTTGGCCCCGGGACGCTTGGCCACCGTGAGCGTCACGGCCGGTTCCTCCTCGGGCAGGGGGTCGCCCGTGCGCCGCGCCGCGCCGTAGCCGAACAGCACGTACTGGCTCGGTTCCTCCGCCCCGTCCACGATGTCGGCCACGTCCCGCAGGTAGACGGGCTTGCCGCCGTGCACGCCCACGACCACCTGGCCGACCTCCTCGGCGTTGCGGAGGAAACCGCCCGTTTCGATGATGATTTCGCGGTCGTCGCCGGTCAGGCCGCCCGCCCGATACTGGCGGTTGGCCTGTTGCAGCATGGGGATGAGACCGACCGGGCTGAGGTTGCGCGCCGCCAACCGGACCGGATCGAGCAACACCCGGACCTGCCGGCGCGCGCCGCCGATGATCATGGTCTCGGCCACTTCCGACACCTGCTTGACCGCGTCGTCCACCTGGGCCACCAGCCGGCGCAGCGTCAGGTGATCGTAATGCGGACTGTGGAAGGTCAGGGCCAGGATCGGCACGTCGTCGATCGATTTCAGCTTGATGAGCGGCTGGCTGACGCCGTGCGGGATGCGATCGAAGTTCGAGCGCAGTTTTTCGGTAAGCTTGACGAGGCTTTCGGTGGGATCAGACCCCACCTTGTAGCGCACGATCACCAGGCTCTCGCCCTCGCGCGAGGTCGAGTAGATGTATTCGACGCCGGGGATCTCCCAGAGGAGCTTTTCCATGGGGCGTGTGACCCGTTCCTCGATCTCCCGTGCCGATGCCCCGGGCATGGACACCATCACGTCAACCATCGGCACCTTGATCTGGGGCTCCTCCTCCCGCGGCAGCATCCACACCGCAAAGACCCCCAGCAGGACCGAGGTGACGACCAGCAGGGGAGTGAGTTTCGAGTCGATGAACGACCGGGCCAGCCGGCCGGCCAAGCCCAAACCGCTGTGGGGGGCTGGGATGGGTTTCGTTCCTGACTGGCTCATGGCGAAAAGCTTGGCTGGGGTTTGTCGAAAGGGTTCGCGCCCGGTGGAGGGTCGCCCTATCGGATCTTCACGGGCTGGCCGTCGCGAAGGGGTCGGTCCGATTCCACAATCAGCATCTCACCGGAGGCCAAGCCCGACACCACCTCCACCTCGTCGCCCAACCGCTTGCCGGTTTTGACCAGCCGCAGCACGGCCCGTCCATCCTGGACCACGTAGGCCAGCTCCATTTGTCCACGGATGTGGATGGCGCGGGCCGGCACCCGGATGGCCTCCACCTCGGCCACCGGCACCAGCAGCCGGCCGAACTGTCCGCTGCGCAAACCCGGTCGTGCCGGCAGGTCCACCTTCACGGGGAAAGTGCGCGTGCGCGGGTCGGCCACGGGTGTGATTTCGCTCACCACACCCTCCACCGTCAGTTGCGCGGCGGGGATCCGCACGGTGAGCTTTTGTCCGAGCTGCACCCGATCCAGCAGGGCCTCGGGAAGGTCGGCCTCCAGTCGCAATGCCCGGGGATCCTCGATCTCCAACAGGGGCCGGCCGGGCACCGCCAGGTCGCCCACGTCCGCATGTTTGGCGGTGATCACGCCGTCGAAGGGCGCCGTGATGCGGGTGTGCCCGAGCAGGGTCTCGGCCTCCCGGAGGGTCGCGGCGGCCACGCGCAACTGGGCTTCGGCGGCATCGAACTCGGCCCGCGAAATGGTCTGTTCCTGGAAAAGTTTCTCGCGCCGGCGGAAATCCCGTTCGGCCTGTTCATACAGGGCGCGGGCTTGTTCATAGCGGGCCCGGATCTCGCGATCGTCCAGCCGCACCAGCAGTTCGCCGGCCTTCACGCTCTGGCCGGGCACCACCAGCATCTCTTCAATCCGCGCCTGCACCTTCGCCTCGAGCACCGCCCGCAACTTGGGCTGAACCGTGCCCACCACCTCCTCGGTGGCCCATCGCCGCTGGCGCTCGACGGTTTGGACCCTGACCGTGGCTTCCCGCAACGGGGGGACCGTCCGGGGCGAATCGTCGTGGGGCCGGTGACACCCGGCCAGGACGACCCCGATCAGGCACAGAAAGGGGCTCTTGCGAAGTTTCATACGCGGTGATGATAAGTTCTGCGAACGTTTTGCGGCCCGAGTTTAAGCCCGGGCCGCAAACCTGTCAGCTCGTTTCAACCGCAGCAGCAGGAGCTGCCGCCGCCCGCGGTGGCGGGGGCCGAGCTCCCACCCGCGCCGGCCTGCTGCCCGCTCTTTTCACCGCCCACACCGAGCCGTTGCAGGATCCGTTCCAGCGGGCAGAAGCCCGTGAAGGAGCTCTGCAACAGGTTCAACCCCACGAAGGCGGTGAACCACAGCCAGTAACGGCTGTGATAGTGCGCCAGCAGCAGGCTCAGGAGGATGAAGCTGCCGGCGAAACGTCGGATGATGCGTTCCATAGGTCGTTCCTCCTGAAGCAAGGTTGCCGATTCACTGCAGGCTGGAGGCCACCACGGCCCCCAGCACCGCGCCATATACCGTGCTGATGACCGGGTGACTGGTCAAGGGACAGGTCCCGGTGCTGCAACCGACCAGCCTGTACCAGCCGTAACCGATGACACCCCCGATCACCACACCCAAAGCGAGTCTCAGGATCATGCGCATCTCCGTAACTCGATTTCACGACCGCGCGGCGTGCTCGAGACACGCCCGGGCCAGCCGTTGCTCCAGTGCCCGCGGCGGGATCAAACCCACCACCTGATCCACGGGCCGGCCCCTGGAAAACAGCAACAAAGTGGGCACGCCCGTGATGCCGTAACGCATGGCCAGTTCCGGTGCCTCGTCCACGTTGACCTTCACGAAGTCCACGCGATCGGACCATTCTGCCGCCAGCCGGTCCAGCACGGGTGCCAGCATGCGGCATGGCCCGCACCACGGGGCGTAAAAGTCCACCAGCACTGGCCGTTCGGCAGCCAGCACCACCGTATCGAATTCTGCTTCGTTGATTTCTCGCACTGCGTTCATGGTTGTTTCCTCCCGGAGCGGTCCCGCTGCTGCGGGAACCGCTCCAACGAAATGGAGCCGCCAGGGGGCGTTTGGTTACACCGACCCGGCCGTGTCCTCGCGGTACGGGGAGCCTCCCTACGGTTCTCCCGCCATCGTCCACCCGCGGCACGGATGGGATCCGGAGACCCGGCTGCCGCGGGGGGAAGAGTCCCGGGACAACCCCGCCGGAGGATCGGCGTGGAGGTCTTGCGGAGAATCCGGTTGCCCTGCCGGGACCGAGCCGTAGCATGGGGCCTCCGGCGGCGCGGCCGCCTGCAGCAAGCAAGATGAAAGCATACAACATTGCAGTGATTCCCGGCGACGGCACCGGGCCGGAGGTGGTGCGCGAGGCGATCAAGGTCCTCGACGCCGCGGCGGCCCGTTTTGGCTTCAAACTTCAGTACAGCCATTACGATCTGGGCGGGGACCGTTACCTCCGCACGGGCGAGACGCTGCCGGACAGTGTGCTGGCCGAGTTGCGCGGGTTTCCGGCCATCCTGCTGGGTGCCATCGGCCATCCCGGCGTGAAGCCGGGCATTCTGGAAAAGGGCATTCTGCTGCGCATCCGGTTTGAACTGGAGCAGTACATCAATCTGCGGCCGGTGCGCCTCTACGATGCGCGGTTTTGTCCCCTCAAGGACAAGGGGCCCGAAGATGTTGACTTCGTCGTGGTCCGCGAGAACAACGAGGGTCTGTACACGGGCGCGGGCGGGTTCGTTTTCAAGGGCACGCCCCATGAGGTGGCGGTGCAGGAGAGCATCAACACGCGGCGCGGTGTGGAGCGCTGCATCCGGTACGCATTCGAGTTTGCGCGCAAACGCCATGCCCGGACGCCCTGGCGCGGGCTCAAACCGGAAGAAATCGCCGAGGGCAAACGCGCCCAGCTCACCCTCTGCGGCAAGACCAACGTGCTCACCTACGCGTTCGACCTGTGGGAACGCGTCTTCCACGAGGTGGGCAACGAGTACCCGGACGTGAAACGCGATTACGCGCACGTGGACGCCACGACCATGTGGTTCGTGAAGAACCCGGAGTGGTTCGACGTAATCGTCACCGACAACATGTTCGGCGACATCATCACGGATCTTGGCGCCATGATCCAGGGCGGCATGGGCATCGCCGCCGGAGGCAACATCAACCCGGCCGGCACCAGCATGTTCGAACCCATCGGCGGCAGCGCTCCCAAGTACACCGGCAAGGGGGTGATCAATCCGCTGGCGGCCATTTGCGCCGGGCAGATGATGCTCGAGCACCTGGGCGAGACCGCCGCGGCCCAGGCCATCGAGAACGCGGTCATCAAGGTCGTGCGCGAGAAGCTCAAGAGCCTGGCCGCCGGTCAGATGGGTTACAGCACCAGCGAGGTGGGCGATCTGGTGGCGTCGTTGGTCTGACCAATATCCGTGCGCCGGCCGGCTCCGCGCGGTTTCCGCCGGGCACCGGCACTTTCCCGTTTGCCCGGCTGCCGGCTTCCCGAAATCATGGCCGCATGATCGAACGTTATTCCCGGCCCGAGATGCGGGCCATCTGGTCGGAGGAGAACAAACTGCGCCTGTGGTTGCAGATCGAACTGCTCACCACCGAGGCGCTGGTGGAAGCCGGGATCGTGCCGGCCGCCGATTACCGCCGGATTCGCGCCGGTTGCCAGGCCTGTCTGAAGGACCTGACCGGGCTGAGAAAGCGGCAGCTGGAGCTCGAACAGACGCTGCAACATGACGTCATCGCCTTCACCACGGCGGTGGCCGAGCGCATCAACCACCGCGCCAGTCGCTGGCTCCACTACGGTTTGACCTCGAGCGACGTCGTGGACACGGCGTTCGCGGTGCAGCTTGTGCAGAGCGCCGACCTCCTGCTGGCCGACCTCGACGCGGTCCTGCCGGTGATCGCCCGGCGCGTGCGCGAACACAGATTCACCCCGTGCATCGGCCGCAGCCACGGGATCCATGCCGAACCGATCACGTTCGGGTTCAAACTGGCCGGGATGTACGACGAGTTTCGCCGGGCGCGGCGCCGGCTGGAGTCGGCCCGCTATTCCGTTGCGGTGGGCAAGCTCAGCGGTGCAGTGGGCACCAGCGCCCATCTGCCGCCCCGCATCGAGCGCCACGTGTGCAGCAAACTTGGATTGCGCCCGGCGCCGGTGGCCACGCAGGTGGTGCCACGCGATCTGCACGCCGAGTTTCAGACCGTTCTGGCCCTGATCGGGGCCAGCATCGAACGCTGGGCCGTCGAGTTCCGGCATCTCCAGCGCACCGAGGTGCTGGAAGCCGAGGAACCATTCGGCAAGGGCCAGAAGGGCAGCAGCGCCATGCCCCACAAGCGCAACCCCATCACCTGGGAACGCCTCACCGGGCTGGCGCGCATCCTGCGCGCCCATGCACTGGCGGCGCTGGAAAACGTCGCCCTCTGGCATGAACGCGACATCAGTCACAGCTCGGTCGAACGCGTCATCTTTCCCGATTCCTGCACGCTGCTGGATTACATGCTCCATCTCCTGGGCCGGCTCATGGACGGGCTGCAGGTGTACCCGGAAAACATGCGGCGCAACCTCGGACTGTCGCTCGGGATGTATCACAGCCAGACCGTGCTGCTGGCCCTCATCCGCAAGGGACTCACCCGTGAGCAGGCGTACGCACTCGTGCAACGCAACGCCATGAAAACCTGGGAGGTCAAACACGCCGGTCGCGACGACGCCGATTTCCTCGAAACCCTCAAGCAGGATCCCGAGGTGGCCCGGCATTTCGAGCCGGGGGAACTCGAGCGACTCTGCTCGCTGGACTTTCACTTCCGCAACCTGCCGCAACGGTTCAAGGCTCTGAAGCTGTGACCCGGTGGCAGGGGCCCCGACCGTGCCCGCTCCGGTGCGAGATCCGCAGGGGCTCCGTTTGTCCCCAGAATTGGGGACTACCGGAAAACGCGTGCGGCGCTATTTTGAGGGCGGAAATGACGATGCAAAAAGGCAGACCGTGTGCAAGAAGTTGAGGGCGTCAAACTGCCGCGCCGCATCGAAACGCGAGACAATTTGAGTGCTTTGGTCTCCCGAGGGGCCGGACCGGTTGAAGGTCCGGCCCTTCGGTTTTTCGTGCCCGTTTTCGTGCCCGTTTGGCCGGCCAACCCGGAATCGAAGTTCCACCCGCGGAAACCTGTCAGGCCGCCGGCACGATGCCGGTGGAGGGCTCCTCAGGCGGCGACGGATTCGAGGATCCAACGCAACAGTTCGTAGCCCTCCACGAGCCGGAAGCCGGGTTGCAGGAACAGTTCCGGTCTCACCGGGAACACCGCGCCATTTCGCACGGCGGTGATCTCCTCCCAGCCGGGACGGGAGACGATCTGTTCAACCACCGTGGGTTTGCCGCACCAACTGGCCAGAATCACTTCAGGGTCCGCCGCCCGCACCGCTTCCGGCGTCACCACCCGGTCCCTGGCATGTGGTCGCCCGTGCAGACAGGCGAACACGTCCCGGCCACCCGCCCGCTCGATCATTTCACTGATCCAGCCGATGCCCGAGATGAGCGGGTTGTCCCATTCCTCGAAATACACGCGCACTCTGCGCCGCAACGGGGCGCGCGGCGCCAGCCGCCGGGCAAACTCTTCCAACCACGGTTCCGCTCCTGCGGCATCCCCCACCACCCGGGCCATCATGGCCAACGACCGTTCAACTTCCGCCAGCGTTCGCGGATTGGTGGCGAAGACCGCGCAGCCTGCCGAAATCAATCGCGAGGCCACCCCGGCCTGTACGTCCGAAAACAGAAACACCAGGTCGGGCCGCAACGCCAACACCCTGTCCACGTCCACCGACGCAAAACTGCCCACCCGCGGGACAGGCGGCAGATCCGCATCCTCCGGCCGGTAATGGCTCGTCACGCCCACCACGCGTTTCCAGGCTCCGATGCGCGCCATCCAATCCGCCGATTCGGCACTCAAACAGACGATCCTTTGGGGCGTAGCCGTGTTCATTTGCCAGACTCGTCGCGCATCCTGCCGGCCCCGGGATGGGGGCCGCCTCCTGGGAGACGGGCAAACCCATCCATCGCACCTCCGGGAAACGCAGCCGGTCAGTCCAGGTCGTACAGGGAGTTGTCCGGTGACAGGAATCCCGTGCCCGGTGCGACACGGCTCGAGCCGTCTGCGTTCTCCACGTACCGGCGTGACAGGACTTCCACATGCCCGTCCACGAAAACCGCCAGGGTGCGACCCCCGTGCCGGAAGCCTTGTGTACCGGCCCAACGTCCCCGGAAAGAGGCGTCCCCCGGGTTCGGCCAGGGCGCCCGCATGAACTTATTGGCCCCGCCGCCGTACTGCCCGTCCCCGAACGCGACCGTGGCGGAAGGGTTCCTGACCGACGTCACCCGGGAAGGTTGGGGAACCGACTCGAACTGCCCGTGGCCCAGGTAACTGGTGTTGTAGTTGTAGCCCGTGTACGGGTCTGCCGCCCAGTTCGCAGGGCCGCGGTACTCCGGGCATTGCTGGACTTCCGGGACGGTCCGACCCTGCCAGAGCGTGCCCGGAAGCACCTCGAGGGCGTCCCCCTCCACGGTCGTGAAGTCCCAGGCCCGCAAATACCGAATGCCGCCGCGTTCTTCATATCCGTAGGCCGGCACGAAAAACCCCGCCCAGTCGCCGGTGTACAGGTCCAGCGCGATCGAAAGTTGCCGCAACTGACTGATGCACCGCGCCCGCCGGCCTGCCTCCTTTCCCCGGGCCCAGGCCGGCGCCAAGAGCGCCGCCAACACGCCCACGATCCCCACCACGACGAGCAGTTCCGGCAGCGTGAAACCGGGACGCCTGCCCGCCGGCGGGCGCTGCCGGGCAAACCCCTGCCGGGTAGAGAATCGGCAACTCCTCCTCATGGCCGCTCCAGGCGCATCCGGTAAAACACCACGCCCGCCTGCCCCAAGGGTTGGCGCCACTCCACCTCACCCGCCTGCTCGGGAATCGTGGCCGCCACCTCCGACCACGGGCCGTCATTGACACGCCGCTCCAGCACATGCCGCCAGCCGGGCACAGCGTCGCACGCCAGGCGGATTTCTTCCCCCACCCGTGTGACCCCAAGCATCGGCCGCGCAATCCGGGTGATCCAAAGTTCCTGTGCCGCAGCCGGGATGGTCAGCTGCACCGCACGTCCTTCAGCGTCCCAAACAAACGGGCGACGCGTCCACACTTCCCCGGAGCGGCCCCAAAGATCCAAGTCAGCCCCCTCACCGGTGTAGGCGCGAGGGAGTGCGATCCGAACTTCCAGAACCGCGCCGGTCAATGTGCCGGACCAAGCCGGGCGCACCCCGACCCGCACACCCATGAGGCTGCAGCCCGGCGCTTCGGCGGGTCCCGAGACGATCCGCTCCACGCGCACCCAAGCGGGACCTTGCAGGGTGCCCGCCCGGAGCTCGACACCGCCGGCCTCCCGGTCGGCAGCATCCACAAACCACAAGGTTTCCGCGGCCCCACCGCCCGTTCCCGGCAGCAACAGCCAGTCTTCCCCAAACCCCGGGACCCGCACGTTCGCAACCGCGTCCACCTCACCCCATGCATGGTCCGGTCCCACCCCCTCGATTCGCACGTACCGAACCATGTCGAACCCCGAGGCGGCCAGGTCGAATCCTGTCCCTCCACCCGAGCCTCCGTACCACGACAACACGTCCATTGCCGGCCAGGGGCCACTTTGCAGCCAGCTCATCAACCGTGGATGCACCGGCCGGGTGAAATCGGTCGGTTCGTCCGACCATCCGCCTCGGTTGGCGTCCCACAGGAAGGCCAGGGTCGGACAGGCCGTGTCCGCGAATGGTCCGGAGTCGTAACGGTACCAAGCCCAAGTGTCAGGATCGTTTTGCACCTCGCCGGGCTGTCCCCTGTAACCGGGGCTGATCGACACCAACAGCGGTTCCTTGAAGATCTCGCCCGAGATCCATGTGGTCGCCGGGTCCACCTCGTCCCCCATCGGCACGCCGGTGACGAAAAACGCATTCCCAAAAACCAGAAAATCCACTCCGTACGGATGGGCCGGATCGTTGGTGATCGGCCGATCGAAAGACAGGATGACCGCAGCACCTTCAGGCAGGGTGACCAACAGATTGGAACCTGTTTCGGAAGATCGGTGGAACGGGGCCTCCCACGGGCTGGCCCGCCGCATGGGCGCGCGCCCGGACAAAGCGGCCCAAGGATCGTGGAACCAGCGCGTCGGCATCCCCAGCGCCGCCTGGGCATCGCCGTAGGGTTCCGGTCCGAGAGATCCGCGGATCTGCACCACGGACGTGGCGTAGGGGCTGTCAGGAGGATCGGCAGGGCGGACGGCGGACGGCGGAACCGCGCCCGGGCCGTTGTCCCACGTCAGCGCCACCCATGCCCCGTCGGCCAGTTCACTCCCGTCCCAGGGCGCATCCGTCCGAACCCATTCTGCCCCTTCGGGGGCAAAGTCCCAGCCACCCGCGCCGCCAGGCTCCCGCCACAACCGCCACGCTTTTGCCCCGGTCCTGCCGGCGTACCAATCCCCCGGCTCCAGCGTGACCGCAACCGTAGCGGTTTCTTCGTCCAGAGCCAGCAACCCAGCCTCGAACGCCTCCGGAGGCCAGACCCGGTCCGGGCTTCTCAAGCCGAACCGCCAGTTGCCGTTCGCATCGAAGCCCAGTCCCCAAACGGTCCACCCGTTGGTCATTGCATTTGGGACCACCGCAAACAGCCGGGGATCGGATGCCAAAACCGACCGGACCATGTCCGCCACGGTGGCCCGGCCGTTCCATCGGAATCCCCATGCGCGGGCCCGGCTGGAAGGCGCAGTTTCGCCGCAGCTGGGCAACCGGTCGGGCACGGGCCAGGCCACGATGCATCCGGCGCGGTTGGTGCCCGTGCCCGACCAGACCGCCAGTTCGTCCAAAGCGAGGGCCCCGGCTGAAACCGGCAGACTCCCGGCCAGGAACCCGGCAACCGCCCTGGCGAATGCCCGTTTCACGTGCGGCTCCTGCGCCGAACCCACGCCCAGCCCGCCAATCCGATCCCCAGGAGAACCGGCATTGCCGGCTCGGGCACCGGCGCCGGCACGGGCGTACCGGGCGGTGCCGAGTTGAAACCCGGCGCGAACCGCCAGCCGTCCCAGGCACCGGAGGTCAAGACCCGATCCGCTGCGCCCACCTGGGAGGAGGTCCAGGTCGCACCGGCGTCCGAGGAGACGTAATAGGCCCAGAACCCGTTGTTCCATCCCTCTCGCCAGTGGTCGTCGGTGTCCGTTGCCGTTCGCGAGTCGTCCGGACTCAGTGACCACGCCACGCCGTCGGCATCGAAACCGGGCGCCGGGCTCACGCCGAACACACCGTCGCCGTCCCGATCGTATCCCAGCCCGAATACCGCCGTGCCCCAGGCGTACTGCCCCAGGTGACCAAACAACCGTGAATCGGCGCGGATCACCGCCAGTAACATGTCCAGGCCGGTCGCGTCGCCGTTCCACTGGTAACCCCAGACGAGCGACTCGGGCGCCAGGCCGTCGGCCCAGTCAATCACCACGGCAGCCTGGTTGGTCCCGCTACCGACCCAGAACTCGATGCCACCCATCGTGCCTGCCCGGGCCGGGCCGGCCACCATCGCCGTCAGCGCGGCGATGCCCATCCAACGAAGCATGTCCCGTTTCATCTTTCGATTCCTCGATGTCTGTCCCTGTTCTCCGCCGGCTTGTGTGCCGCCCGCGGAGGTACGTGGTTCGGGACGAGACCAGGCCGGGCAAGGCGCGGACGGGGTTCGATGCGATCCTCCCGAAACACAAACGCCTTCCTCCGGCAAAACACGAAGGAAGGCGTTTCGAGAAAAAAATCCGACATCGCCGACGCGTTCCGCACCTGCGACGCATCGGTCCTCGGACTGGCCTCATCCTTCTCTTTTGCGGAGAAGTGGGTTCCGCCACCCGGCGGCAACCCTGACGAGCACAGGCCAATCGGTCTCCTGACTCCGGGCTGCAAACCTCGCTCCCGCCTTCCCACGCCTGTCGGCGCAGTGGCCTTTGGGAGTTCGTCACCCGTTACAGTGGCGCAACCGTCCCCGATTTGCACGGGGTTCCCGTCACATTGGCCTGTGGGTCCTTGTCCGCCGGCTCCACCGAGCCGGCCCTCCTCTCAAAGAGCGCCGCCATTCCTAGACCGGCCACCGGCGGCTGTCAAGGACCGCTCCGGCTGCCGTGCTCCCCGTGCGAGGCGTGTGAGGCGCCCCTTCCCATCCGCCGGTGCATCGCCGTCAGAACGGCCAGATCCGCGGGATCAGGTACACCGACAATGCCCAGAAGATCAGGTTCAGCGGCACACCCACCTTCAGAAAATCGGCGAACCGGTATCCACCGGCGTTGTAAATCATGGTGTTGGTCTGGTAACCCACCGGCGTGGCAAAGCTGGTGGAAGCAGCGAAGGTGACCGCCACCAGGAACGGTTTTGCGCTCACGCCGAGCGCCTCGGCGGTACTGATGGCCACCGGCGCCAACAACGCCGCGGCGGCATTGTTGCTCATGCATTCGGTCAAAACGCCGGTCAACAGGTACAACACCGCCAGGATGGCCACCGGCCCGGCATCGCGCAGCCCCTGCAGGGCCGCATCCGCCACCTCCTGCGCCGCCCCGCATTTCTCCAACGCCAATCCCAGCGGCAACACGCCGGCCAGCAGAATCAGCACGCGCCAGTCCAAAGTCCGGTAGGCGTCTTCCATGCGCAGACAACCGGTCAGGACCATGGCGCCACAACCCACCAATGCGGTCACCAAAATCGGTTGCACGTCCAGGGCGGCCAACAGAACCACCGCCGCCACGATTCCCAGCGCCAGCGGCGCGCGCCGCGTCTGCCAGGGGATCTCGGTGTGCGCCTGCAGCACGATGAAGTTCTCGTCTCCGCGCAGACGGGCCAGCTCCGCCTTCGGCCCCATCAACAACAGGGCGTCGCCGTACTGCAGGGGCACTTCCGCCAGCTTTTCCCGGATCACCTGGCCGCGGCGCTGGATGGCCAGCACGATCACCTTGTAGCGCCCGTGAAAATCGAGCTGGCGCAAGGTGGCCCCTGCCAGGCGGGAGTGGGGAGCCACCAGCGCCTCCACCAGCTCCACCTCGCCCGTCTCCAGCGAGGCGTCCTTCAACTGGAACTCCGGTTCGATTTCCAGTCCTGCCGTGTTCCGCAACGCCACCAGGTCGTTCACCCGCCCGCGCACCAGCAGGATGTCCCCCTCCCGCAGGGGTTCATGCAGGGGTGCCCACACCTTGCGCTCGCGGCGGATCAACTCCAGCACCGTCACATCGTGCTCTTCTCCTAACCGGGCCTCGAGCACCGTCCTGCCCAGCAGAGGCGAGTCGGCCGTCACACGCACTTCCGTGATGTAGGGGCCGAGCTGATAGTTCTGGGTCAGCTCCGCCCCGCGCCGTTCCGGCAACAACCACGGACTCACCACCCACAGATACACCGTGCCCACCGCAAACATCACCCCTCCCAGCGCGGCGAACTCGAACAACTCGAATCCCCCCAGGCCCGCCTGCTGGGAAATGCCGTGCACCACAAGGTTCGTGGAGGTCCCGATCAAGGTGCATACGCCACCGAATTGCGACGCATAGGACAGCGGAATCAGAAGCTTGGAAGCCGAGACCTTGCGGGCCGCCGCCGCACTCAGGACCATCGGCAGGAACACCGCCACGGTCGCCGTGTTGTTGATGAAAGCCGAGGCCACCCCCACGCCCAGCATCAAGCCCAGCAACAACAGCGTCCGGTTCCGACCCCATCGCACCAGCCAACGGCCCAGCACCGCCACGGCGCCGGTCTTCTGCAGACCCGCACTCAGAAACAACATCGCGCCCACGGTCACGGTCGCCGGATGACTCAGCCCCGAAAGCGCCTCCGCCGGCGTCAGCACCCCGGACAACAGCAACGCCCCCAGCACCAGCAACGCAACCTGGTCCACCGGCATCCTGTCCGTGACGAACAACGTCACCGCGCCCACCAGGATCACGACCACCCAGATGATTTCCATGCCCACGCCCTCTTTAACCGGGCCCGCGACCTTGTCCACTCGAAAAGCCCCCGCCTCTTCCGCTCCACCCTCGGCCGCACCGCATGACAAGGCTCGTCCCCGGACCATCCTCGCCACCGGCCACGTGCCGACCGCGGCTGGCGGCAGCTCGCCCCCGCGATCAAAAAAACCCTCCAGCCCTCAGGCCAGCATGGCCGCCGGCGCGGGATGGGCAGGGGAAAGGTTCCTCCTCGAGTCGGGTGCGGAAACGTGCGGCAGGCCAAGCGCGGGCAGAACGAACCAAGGCCGCGGCCTACCCGCTCTCTCGATCCGCGGGGACGCCCTTTGAACCCGCCGCCATCCGGGCCGAAACGGCGTTTGCTTCTCCGACCGGTTCAAGGGTCGGGCCTTCGGATGCCCGTGGAGCGAGGCCCCCGGCAGGCAGCCGTCCGATGGGAAATGGCGCCGCGGCAGGTTACGGGCCCGATGCGGCATCGGTCTCCACATCCACGGGCCCGTACTCCGGCACGAGCCGGTAGAAACGCACCGGCACCTCGGACGCCTCGGGATCCAGCACAGGGAGGGTCGCTTCGCCGTCGAGCGCGGCGCTGCCCATCCCTTCCCAATCCACCAGGTTGGTGGACCATTCGAGCCGCCACGGCACACCGGGAATGTGCGGCAAAGGCAGGAGCACAGTGCCGTCGGCCAGCCGACTGTTGAGAGGCGGTTCAACCTGCGCGTCCAGGATGACGGCAGCGGCCCGGGAGGGGCGACCCACCCGGTAGGTGGTCGGACCCACCGGCGGTTCGATCAACCGCACGATGACCGTCTCGATGCCCTCCGGGATGTTGTCTCCGGTCGCAACCACTTCCACCGGCACGGCCCTGTGGCCGGCTGGAATCTCCGCCTGCCCGGGCAGTTCCCTGTAATCCTCACCCGGCGTGGCGGTGCCACCCACCCGGTAGAAGACCGTCAGCGGAGCGTTGGCCGGGCGGGAGCGGATGATGTGGAATCGGGCGGTGTTGGTCGTACCCTCGCGCGCGATGGGATCGGTGGCCAGGATCCGCACCACGGCGACGTCGGAGGCTTCCAAAACACGGATGCGCACCGGTCGGCTTCGGGTCTGACCGCCCAAGTTGTCGGTGGCCACCGCGTGCAGCACGTGTTCACCGGCCGGCACGTTGGTCCAGATCCATACGAAGGGCAGCGCCGGGATGTGCGCCGGCACGACCGGGCCGGCCGGGGTCAGTTCGGCATCGGCCTCCGGGAGGACCGCCAGACGGTTGGTCACCGTTCCCAGCCATTCATCGTCTGCGTAGAAATCCACGGCAACCACCCAACCGTCCGTATCCCAGGCCAACGCCACCAACCGGACATCCACCGGTTCCTGGTACACGGCCCCCTGCGGCGGGCTGACCAAGCTGACCTGAGGCGGTCGGTTGGTGCGGTGGGCGTCCCGAATCCACGCAATCGCCCGGACCGGATGCGATACGACATAGCAGCCCGGCACCGGACTGACCTCGGTCACGCAGTCCGGCTGGACGAGCTGCACGATGACCGACTCGGTGTCCTCCGGAAGGTCATCTGCCAGCGGCTGGACGATCAGTTCCACCTCGCGTGCGCCGGCCGGGAAGGTGGCCGTACCCGGCAACTCCACGTAATCCACACCGTTGGAAGCAGTGCCGCCCACCCGGTACCGCACCGTCAGGGATTCTCCCAACTCACCGCCTTCGCGCCGCAGGACGAATCGAGCCGGATCGAACCCCGGTGTGGTCGGCAGCGGTTCGGTGGCCCGTGGGTCGGGTGTTTCGATCCATACCCGCGGAAGCGAAGGCACGGCACGGACGCGGATCTCCACCGGGGCCGAAGTGCTCATCAGCCCCGAATCGTCGGTCGCGATCGCGGTAAGGACGTGCGGCCCGACAGGCGCATTGGTCCAGACCCATTCGAAACGCTGGGACTGGCCGGGCGGAGGCGGGACGATGAAATGCACCTCGCGCACGCCGATCCGCTCGCCATCGGCCAGGAATTCCACCCGCGGCACGTACCCGTCGGCATCGCGGGTCACAACCTGGATTTGTACATCCGCCGGCGCACGATAGACCGTGCCGGGCTCCGGCTCCACAATCGCCACCTTGGGCGGAAGTTTCGTGTCGGCATCATGGATGCGCACCACAGCCTCCGAAGGGCGGCCCGCTGCATAACACTCCGGCGGGGGCGGCCAGATGGCGATGCAGGGTGGTTCCACCACCTGCAACACCACCGTCTCGGTGCCTTCTTCCACATCGTCGGGCAGGGCTTTCACCTCCAGATGCACCTCCTCCACCCCGGCCGGAATCACCATCTCCAAAGGTAGTTCCGCGTAGTCCACTCCGTTGCTGGCGGTACCCCCGATGCGGAGGAACACCGGGACCGCCACATCCAAGTTCCCCCGGCGATGCAAAACGAACAGGCCGGGGTTGTCCCGGCCTTCGACTGCTTCAGGATCCGGCGCGGTCACCGTCACCACCGTCCGCACCACGGCAGGGTCCGTCTGTGCAACCACCGTAAGGGCGAATAAGACCAGCGGCGCCGCCGCCCGGCAAATGCAACGCATCTGTGAGATCATGGTTTTTGCCTCCTGTCCAAACGTTCTCGAACTGACTGCGTCAGCGGGCCAATCTTTACCAATCGCACATCTCCGCAGGCTCGCAAGTGCTGGTTTTGAGGTCTCGCACGCCCTCTGAGGTGGCCGGGGTTTCCCGGGACCGCCCCACCGACGCGCCTCTGAAAGGCTTGCTTCGCCTTCCCCGCCCCGTTACCTGAGCCGGGTCATGCGATCCAAAACACGGTCGGCCATCGAGGAACTGTTGGAGGTCATGGCCCGGTTGCGCGGCCCGGGAGGATGTCCCTGGGACCGCAAGCAAACGCACCGGACCCTCCGGATGTACGCCGTGGAGGAGGTTTATGAGCTGCTGGACGCCATCGAAGCCGGGGACGACGAGGCCCTGCAGGAAGAACTGGGCGACGTGCTGCTCCAGGTAGTGTTCCACGCACAGTTGGCCCAGGAGCGCGGGGCGTTCGATTTCGACGCCGTGGCGCGTCGCATCACCGAAAAACTCATCCATCGCCATCCCCACGTCTTCGGAGAGGCCGCGGTGAAGGATGCCGAAGAAGTCCTGGCCCGTTGGGACGAGCTGAAACGACAGGAGAAACAGCAGCGCGGCCGCTCACCAAGCTCGGTCTTCGACGGGATCCCCCGCCATTTGCCCGCCCTGATGCGGGCCACCGAACTCATCAAGAAGGCGAAGAAGGCCGGGCTGGTTTCCGAAACGGCAACCGCCAGCGGGGCCGCACCCGGTTCCGGACGGCCTGCACGTTGGACACCCCGTCGCCTGGCCTCGCAACTATGGGCCCTGGTGGAACTGGCCCAGGCGCATGGTTGGTCCGCCGAAACCCTGCTCCGGGAAGAATCACAGCGCCGCGAACGACAATGGCGCCTGCGGGAACGACGCCGGCTCCGCACGCAAATCACCCGCGCAAAAGCGCCGGAGCCCACAGCGGCCAAAACCCGCTCACGGCAATCGCGTGCCGGCGGGGCCCGGCCCGCTGGCCGCGCACCAGCCGGCGGAAGGGCGCCCGATTCGTGAAGAAAACCGGCGGCGGCGCCGGGTGCAGCTCCGGCCCCGGGTTTCACCGCCGCCATCCAGCGGGCCGCACGGCGGGGGAGCGGGCTCGTGCGAACTCCGCGGGCGTCGGATCCACCCGGGTCGCCCCGCTTTGCAGGTGACTCTGCCCGTGGACCATTTACTCCCCGGCACAACCTGCCAATGCGGCGTGGGTGGCGATCGTGGCCGGGTCCAAGGCTCGGTCGTAAACGGCCACCTCGTCCAAGTACCCGGCCAGCGAACGAACGTCCTCCGGTGGATCGGGGTGATGCCGTAACCAGCCCAGCAGGATGTGGCAGGGGAAACCTTGTTGCGGACGATCCGCGGCAGCCGCGGCGGCCAGCACGCCGTCAATGTACATTTCCATCCGCCCGGCGCGGTACTGGGCCACGATGTGATGCCAACGGTAGGGGAAGAACACCCGGGTGGAAAACAGATTCACCCCGCCGTACGTGGCCGGGGGCACGCGCTGAACGTACCGCAGGGTGCCCGGCTTGTGGACGAGGTGTTCCGGATCACGTGCCGTCAGCTCCACCAGGGCCAGGTGATGGTCCTCCGGCGTGAGCAACCCCACCAGTGCACTGTTCTTGTACTGCTCAGAAGAAAACAAAAACTCCAGGGCATACTCCCCGGTCGGGCCCGCCCATAACGTCTCGGTCTGGAGGTAGGGCTCGTTGCCCCGCGGATCGAGAAACGCTGCCCGGTTCCCCGGCCCCACTTCGCGAAATGCCACCGTTCCGAACACGCGCAGGGGAGGTCCGCCCTCCATCGCGTTGGCGACCCGATCGGCCGTAACCTGGTCGAACCGCCAGTAACTCCAGGGCCCAGCCTGTTGCACGGCCCGGGCGTAGTCGGCGCTCAGCCGGAGGGGCCGCGCTTCCACCCGCGGCGGTTGCACGAACCGCTCTGGCGGCAGGGCAGCCGGCTCGATCACACCCCGCCCGGGCACCACCCGCACCGGCGCATGCTCCTCGACCACCTCGCTCCGCAGCGTCGTGCCGTTGGGGGCCAGGACCGACGCCTCGGCCGCGCCTCGAAAGACCATCACCTCGGCCGAGCCGTCCGGGGAGACGTTGAAACCGAATTCGGTCCCCAAATCCCGGATGGCCGCCCCGGGCGAGGCAATCGTGAAATCAGTGATCTCCGACTGGGGCGGCACGTGCACCGCGAGCCGGCCCGATTCGCAGTACACGTGCGAAAGCGACCGGAGCTGGATTGCCGCCGGCCCCACCACATGAAGGCGGACTCCGTTGAACAGGGCCAGCGAGATGCGCCCCGACCGCAACCGCAACCAGCCCGGTTCCAACAGCTCATCCTGCCGGGGACGAAACTCGGTGGAGGGATCCCAAATCACCTGCTCCGTCTGAACCACCACGCCTAGCGCCTCCCGCAGGTGCAACGGCACCACGGCGGCAGAAGTCTGCCGCCAGATCACCCAGGCTCCCACCGCCGCCAGCACCACGCCAACGGCGGCCAGCGCCGCCATCCATTCACGCCCCTTCCTGCGGCCGGGCGTCGCCGTCCGTTCCAAGGCTTCCATCACGCGCTGTTCCACCCCCGGGGCGGCGGATGCACAGGCCTCCTCCCGCAGGAGATCGAATCGGAGTTCCTCTTCCAAACGCAACCAGCGTGGCGAGGGGGCCTGGACCACCTTCAGCATCCCCAGCATGTGAATCTGGCGGGCGCATTCGCGGCGAAAAGCCGCGTCGCCGCGCAAACGTGCCAGGAGCGCATCGTACCGTGCGTCCTCCAACGGACCGCCTCCCCAGGCCATCAAAAGGTCCCGCAAATCAGCGTCCATCGGCCAGTTCCCTCTTCACACAGTCTCTCAACAATTGATTGGCCCGATAGTGAAGATTGTAAACCGCACCCACCGTGGTCGAAAGGGCCTGCGCCAGGAGGGCCGGTTTGGTGCCGTCCAACCCCGCACGCACCACCCGGCGCAGTCGGTCCGGCAACCGGTTGATGCAGCGCAGCAAGGCCTCGATGGCCGCCGCCTGATGATTCGCAGACTCCTGGTCCAGTTCCTCCTCCAGCAACCGACTGACCTCTTCTCGAAACCGTTCCATCGCGTTCTGCCGCCGCACCGTGGCCCGGAAATACATGTGCAGCTTCAGCCGCGCGATCCCGCGCAACCAGCGGCCGAAGTCCTCCCCGCGCCGGAAACTCGACAGACTGCGAAAGGCCGCAATGAAGACCTCCTGCGCCAGATCATCCACCACGTCCAGGTCGTACACCTGACTGCACAGGTAACTTCGCAGGGGCAATTCGTACCGCCGCACAATCCACCGAAACGCATCCACGTTGCCGCGCGCCACCTCGTCCAGGATCTCGTCCAGGTCCGGCTGCCGGTCCATAGGCCTTTCCCATTTTATCTAATTTGCCGGCCGTGGCCGGAATCTCACCGCAACACCGGCCGGCGTGGGTCCGGTTTCGGCGCTGGCGACCGGCTCCAACCGCCGCGGAAGCCTGGGTCCGGTGTGAGATCCGGTCAAGACCGGCAAATTCCCAGATGCAGAAAGCCAAATGGACCCGTACCGATGTCCCGGGCCGGCTGTTTCCCTCCGGGTGGAGTGCGAATCTGCCGGCCCGGGATGCGGCCCGCGGCCGCGGGTCTCCGGCAACCAAACCCTGCTAACTCCGCGTCCGTATGATGCGCGACCGCGGCGGCACAAGAGCAGGCGTGCACACCGTCCCGTGGATTGCGCCGATCCCCGGCGTCTGCGCGGCGGTTGATCAAGGCGCCGGCAGCACCCGTTGTCGCCCCGCCGGGACCGGGCTCGACCGGTCTGTCCGGTCCGCTCGCGGGTCACGCCCGGCGCGCACGGTTTTTCCCGGCCGACACACGACCTCGCCCGTTTCAAACCCCAAACCTCCCGAGCAGCCATGAAACCAACCATGACTTGGATACGACACCCCCTCCTTCTGGCCCTCACGTTCATGTGTGTGGCACACGCCGCCCTTGGCCAGGCCACACTATACTGGACCGGCGCTGGCGACGGCGTGCGACTCGACCTGGAAAACAACTGGGATCCACCCGGCCTGCCGCAGCCCAACGACATCATGGTCTGGGACGGCCGCACCAGCAGCAACCTGTTCCTCACCTTCGTCACCGGCAACATCCAGGGCGCCTTCGCCCAGCTCGGCCGGGACATCTATCTGACCTCCAATCAGGTCAACGCCGTCACGTTTTACGGAGCGGTGGGTACCCAGTTCGCCATCCGGATGAACAACATCACCATCGATGCCGGGGCCGGCCCTTTCACCTTCGGCCTGCCGGGCACGAACCTGATTGATGTGATCTGGGGCGGGCAGAGCGGCCAAACCCACACCCTGATCAACAACTCTGAACACCCGGCCACCATCAACGCCGAGGTCCGCATCCGCTACGGTGGCGGCGGCGCACACACGCTGCTGTTCGATGGCAGTGGCGACTGGGTGGTCAACCATCACCTCCGCGCCGACAACAACTCCCCGACCATCATCACCAAACAGGGCAGCGGCCGGCTGATCTGGACGCGCGTAAACGTGGCCAGTTTCGACAGCCCCATCCAGGGTCCGCTGACCATTGACGAGGGAACCGTCATCCTGAAAAGCGCAAATCTTCTGGACGGACTCACCGGCACGCCCACCCTGGCCATCAACGCCGGCACGCTCGATTACGATGCGCCCGAAGGTGTGGCCAGTTTTCCTTACGCGATCAACGGCGCGGGCACGTTGCAGGTCAGCAGTGGCACCCTCATGCTCTCCGGTGCCGGGACGTTCAGCGGGACCGTCCGGCTGGCCGGCGGCACGCTGGTTGTCAACGGGCCGGAGAACCCCGGGGTTTCGGGTCCGCTCGGCCAGGGCAGCACCCTCTCGTTCGAAGGCGGCACCTTGCGGTGGAGCGCCGCCAACTCCTTCGATTACTCCCCCCGGTTCAGCACCGCAGCCGGTCAGCTTTACAAATTCGACAGCGGCGGTCAGGAAGTCGTTTTGAACACGCCGCTGACCAGCAGCGGCGGTTCGCTGGAAAAATCCGGCGCCGGCACGGTGACACTCGGCGGCACGGCCTCGTACAGCGGGCCCACCGTGGTCCATGCGGGACGTCTGGTCTTCCAGGGCGGCAAAAGCGGCTCGGGCGACATCACCGTGGCGGATGGCGCCGCGCTGGTCATCCGCGCAGGAACCGCACCGGTGTCGCCGGCCAACCTCGTACTGGGGTCCCAGAGCGGTTGCACGCTGGCATTCGACAACGTGACCAGCACCACCGCGGCTCCGCTGGCGGCCGGCAATCTCGCCTCAGCCGGCACCGTGGTCATCGAAGTGCTCGGCGGCTCGTTCAGCGTCAACCAGAGTTATCCCCTGCTGACCTGGAGCTCGGGCTCCGCCCCGAATTTCGCCCTCGGCCTCGTCCAAGGCGCCGTCGGTAACCTCAGCGTTCAGGACAACACGCTGTACCTGAACGTCACCGACCTCGCCTACGTCTGGACCGGCGGGAACAACGGTTCATGGGACCTCACCACCCCGAACAACTGGACCTACGGCGGCAGCCCCACGCTCTTCGCCAACGGCGGCTGGGTGTTGTTCAGTGATGCCGCCACCGGCACGACCGACATCACGGTCAATGCCCCGGTCGAGCCCTTCCAGGTCCTGGTCAACAACGCCGCCAAGTCCTACACCATCACCTCCAGCGGCGCCAACAACATCGGCGGCGCGGGCGGCCTGACCAAGAGCGGTTCGGGCACACTCACCCTGACCGGCGGCGTCAACACCTACACAGGCCCCACCGTCCTCGCCGGCGGCGTCCTGCAGGTGGGTGCCCTTGCCAACGGGGGCGCGCCCAGTGACATCGGCGCCTCGCCCGCCGACCCTGCCAACCTCGTCCTGAACGGCGGGACGTTGCTCTACACCGGACCAGGCGCCACGGTGGACCGGTTGTTCACCTTGGGCACCGGCGGCGGCTTGTTGGACGCCTCCGGCACCGGGGCCCTCCGCCTGATCAACACCGGCGCCGTCGCCCTCAGCGGATCGGGCCAGCGCGTACTGACCCTCGGCGGGACCAACGAGGCCGACAACCTCCTGGCGGCCGCACTGGGCGACAGCGGTGGGCCGACGGCCCTCGCCAAGATCGGCCCGGGCAAATGGGTGTTGACGGGTGACAACACTTACTCCGGCGGCACCTCTCTCCAGGGGGCATTGCAAGTCGGCGACAGCGGCACCACCGGCACCCTGGGCACCGGCCCGGTGCAAAACAACGGCAGCCTCATCGTCCGACGCGACGGCACGCTGGTGATTCCCGGCGTGATCAGCGGCACCGGCTCGCTCGTGCACGAGGGGCCGGGCACGCTGATTCTCGAAGCGGACAACACGTACACCGGTGGGACCACCAACCAAGCCACGTTGCAGATCGGCAACGGCGGTCCCACCGGCAAGCTGGCCTCCACCGCACCGGTGGAAAACAACGGCACGCTCATCTTCGACAGCACGGGCCAGTGGGCACTCTCGGGCAACGGGATCCTGACCGGCTCCGGCAACCTGATCGTGCGGCGCGGCTGGTTGATGGCCATCGGGGCCAACACCTACACCGGCTGGACCCTCATCGAGCCCGGCGCCATCTTCCAGCCCAGTCGCGGCAATGCCGGCCAGTTGCTCAGCTCGGCCGTCACCAACCACGGCATGTTGCGGCTGGTGCGGCAGGACGGCATCTGGCCCGAGGTCCCCGTCTTCGTTTACACCAACACCATCACCGGCAGCGGCGTGGTGTTCAAAGACGTCAACAACTTCAACGACGGCGGGATCATGTTCCTGGGCAACAACACCTACACCGGCGGCACATGGATCGGCGGCGGCGCCATCGTGCTGGGCGACGGATTCACCGAGGGCGCCGGCGCCATCGTCGGAGACGTGATCTTCACCAACAGCTGGGAGTACAACGACACGCGGCGTCTGCTGGTGTTCAACCGTCCCGATGACGTGACCTTTCCGGGCAACATTCGCAGCGTGGTCTCCACCGACGTGGCCGTGGCCAATCGCGGCGCGGTCTGGCACGCCGGCATGGGCCGGTTGATCCTCACCGGGGAGAACGACTACCCGGGCGGCACCACCATTGACTTTGGCACGCTGCAGGTGGGCAATGGCGGCTCCAGCGGCTCCATCGGCACCGGCAACGTCGTCAACAACGGCATGCTGGTCTTCAACCGGCAGGGCGAGCTGGTGGTGCCCGGTGTGATCTCGGGTTCCGGCTCGGTCCTGCAACTCGGCCCGGGCGTGGTGACCCTCACGGCCAGCAACAGTTACTTCGGCACCACCACGGTCAGCAACGGCACCCTCGTGGTGAACGGCGAGAACTGGGGGGCCGCCACCTACGTGTACGGCGGCGCGCTGGGTGGCACGGGCCCCATCCTCGGTTTCGTCCAGGCCGAGGCGGGCACGCAACTGTTGCCCGGCCCGGCCCCGGGCGCCATCGGCACGCTGGTGATCGGTCAGGACCTGTTGATCAGCGGCGACATCGTCATCGAGATCAACAAGGCGGCCGCCGGTCCGCTACCGCCGCACGACATCATCGAGGTCGCAGGCACGCCTCAAAACCTCGGGCAGGGAACCATCCACGTGGTGAACCTCGGCCCTACGCTGGCCGCGGGTGACCGCTTCCCGATCTTCAACAAGGCGGTGGTCAACGGCCAGAACTTCACCATCACCGGTGGCGGGGCGACCTGGATCAACCGGCTGGCCGAAGACGGAAGCATCGAAGTCCAGACCGTCACCGCGCCGCCCACGCTCCAATTCACGCGCGCGGCCGGGGCCATCCAGTTCAGCTGGAGCGGCAACTTCAGGCTGCAGTACCAAACCAACAGCCTCTCGGTCGGGCTGAGCACCAACTGGATGGATTATCCGGGCGGGACCACCAGCCCGGTGACTGTCACGATCGGTACGGAGCCGGGCAGTGTGTTCTTCCGGCTGTTGGGCAATCCGTGACGATCGGGCTGCTCTTCGCCAGAACGAGGAACGGGAGATCGAGCGCGGTACGACCACCCGTGGGCGATGCCGGTCGGGTTTGCGGATCGCCCACGGGTGTGTCGTTTGACCCATCCGTGACCCGAGCCGGCCGCGCACGCGTTCTTCCCGGGCGGGTCAGTCTTGTGCCCGTCGGGTGGGAAGCGAGCGGATCCACAACTCCGCCCCCGGCAGCCCGTCCGCCCGGGCGGTCAATCGGATCCGACCCGCCTCACCAGCCCGTCCGCGGATCACCACCAGGCACAGCCCGTTGAACACACGCCGGCTGGACGAGGGAAACGGCTCGAAATCGGTCGGGTCCCCGTTGTCGGTCGCAACAATCTCCGCCGGCCCCGCCACTTCGAAATGGACCCGCAGCGGCGTGCGCGGCACGCGCGTGCCCCACGCATCCGTCAAACGTACCGTCACGAAGCAGAGGTCTTGTCCGTCCGCCTGAATCGCCGCGCGGTCGGGCCGCAATTCCAGTCGCGCCGGTGTGCCCGCGGTGCGGGCCTCGGCGGTGGCCCAAACCCGGCCGTTGCGGTAGGCCACCGCCCGCAACGCGCCGGGCTCATACACCACATCGTCCCATCGGAGTCGCACCTCGCCCGGTCCTTTGCGCTTGCGGCCCAGGGAACGCCCGTTCAGGAACAACTCCACCTCATCGCCGGTGGTGAACACGTGCACCGGTGTCACCTCGCCCACGCGCTCCGGCCAGCTCCAGTGCGGCAGCAGATGCACCATCGGCAGATCGGGCCGCCATTGCGATTGGTAGAGGTAATAACGATCCTTCGGAAACCCCGCCAGATCCACGATCCCGAAGTAGGAACTGCGCGATGCGTCGTAGGGCGTGGGTTCGCCCAGATAATCGAACCCGCTCCAGACGAATTGTCCGGCCACAAAAGGATGCCGCGCCAGCGTGGCAAACACCTTGTCCGGCGAGGCGCCAAAATCGGCGGTGTACAGCTCATAGGCACTCACGTAACCGCGCGCACGGTCGCCACCCGCTCCCTCCCGCACCGGCGCACTGGCATGCGGCGTGACCGGAAAGAGATAGGTTCCGCGGGTGCTCACCGTTGCCGCCGTCTCGGTGCTGAGAATCGGCTTGTCCGGGAACGACCGACGGAACGCGTCATGGAGCGGCGGAGTGCGGATCCCTCTCGAGTCCGCGTACGGTTCGGTGTCCCGAATGCCCTCGCCCTGGTAATTGAGGCCGATCACGTCCAACACGGCAGGCAGGGGCATGTCGGGTTTGGCCCAGTTCATGGCGCAGGTCACCAGACGGGTCGGATCCTCCTCCTTCACGATCTGATACAGCCGCCGCGCCACGGCCGCGCCCGCCTCGCCCGTGTACTGTTCCCCAACCTCGTTGCCGATGCTCCAGAGGATCACCGAGGGATGGTTCCGATCCCGCCGCACAAACGCGCGCAAGTCCGCCTCGTGCCACTCGGGGAAGATCCGGTGGAAATCGTTCGGAGTTTTGCGCCGCTCCCAGCAGTCGAAAATCTCGTCCAGGACGAGAAACCCCAGCCGGTCGGTCAACTCCAGCACGCCCGGAGCCGGCGGGTTGTGGGCCGTGCGGATGGCGTTGCCACCCATCTCCCGCAGGATCTCCAGCTGGCGCTCGGCCGCGCGCGGGTAGAAGGCCGCACCCAGGGGCCCCAGATCATGATGCAGGTTCACGCCCCGGATCGGGATCCGCTCGCCGTTGAGGATCAGGCCACGCTCGGGATCCCACTGCACATCGCGGATGCCGAAGACCGTCACATGCCGGTCGCTGTTCCCGTGCGCGTCCCGGAGGGAGGTCACCGCCACATGGAGATGCGGTTGCTGGGTGGGCGGGGGCCCCCACAGCTTCGGGTTCTTCACCTCCGCAAAGGCGACCACCGAGGTGCGCGAACCCGCTGGCACCACCACACGCACCGGCTCCATCCGGGCCAACAGGCGGCCGGGGGTCCGGCCGTCCGCTTCGGCGCGATAGAGTGTGGTCCTCACCTCCACCGGCACCGGCGCCGCGGTATCGTTTACCACCATCGTTTCCACCCGAACGCGGGCCCTGTCGTGGCTCACCTGTGGGGTCCGGACGAACACGCCCCACGGATCCACATACACCGGCGGCGCGAGACGCAGATGGACCGACCGATACAGACCGCCACCCGGATACCATCGGGACGATCGCGGAGGATTCTCCAGCCGGATGGCCAGGATGTTCTCCCGCCCCCAGCGGACCCACGGCGTGAGATCCAAACTCCAGGAGGCGTAGCCATACGGCCAGCCACCCACCAGATGACCGTTCAACCAGACCGCGGCATAGGCCATGGCTCCTTCCACTTCCAGGAACACGCGGCGACCGGCCTCGGCCGCCGGAAGTTCGAACCGCCTCCGATACCAACCGACGCCAGGACTCGGCAGGCGCCCCATCTCGCCGCCCACCCGCCGGCCCGAAGCATCGAACGGGCCCGCAATGGCCCAGTCGTGCGGAAGCCGCACCACCTGCCAGGTCGAGTCGTCGTAGCCGGGCAATGTGCAGGGGATCTCGCAGTCGAACCCGCGCTCCGGCGTCCGATGGGGAGGGGTGTTGTCTCCCAGAAACCGGTTGGCCGTGGGTAGGATCCACGGTTTCAATCGCACCACGCGCCGGTTCGCCTCGCCAGATGGCCGGTCCGGTGCCGGTCCGAACAGCGGTTCATCATACGCCAGCACACAGGGCAGGTCGGGAGAGTCCCCGAGCCGGAAACGCCATTCGGTCAGCAGCGGCAGCGTGCGCGACGGTCCCAAGGCACACGCAGGATGGAGCCCGGCCAGCCAGAGGCACGCGGCCAGCAGACTCGGCACGTGCACCCGGACAACCCCGAGGGGAAAACTCACCTGCATGTTCATGGCGAAACGGTGTGAATGTTTTCCGCTGATACGCCACAGCTGCCCGGAGCGCCAGCTCAAAAGGCTTTCGACTCCCCTGCCCCCGGCCTCGAGCGGCAGGCACGCCCCCGGAAGCCTCGCCAGGCCGGTTTACCGGCTGGACGATCCGGTTTGGCGGGCCAGCCCTCTTGGACTACTCTGGAACCGCACATTTGCGACCCGATGAGTACGGCACGGTCAGAAACCCAAATGCATCCGGCGGTGGCGGTGGTCGGCGGTGGGATCACTGGTTTGACCGCCGCGTTTGCCCTGCAGCGTTGCGGCGTGGCGGTCGTGGTCTATGAGGCCACCGACCGTGTCGGCGGGGCCATCCGTTCCGTGCGGGTGAATGGTTTTCTGGCCGAGTTCGGCCCCAACACGATCCTCGAGACCTCACCGCGCATCACCCAGCTGGTGCGCGACGCGGGCTTGAGTTCGCGCCGGTTGGATCCGGATCCGCGCGCGCAAGCCCGTTACCTGGTGCGGGACCGTCGGCCGGTCCCCATGCCCGGGTCGCCGCTGGGGTTCTTCACCACGCCCCTGTTCAGCTGGCGGGCCAAATGGGCCGTGTTGCGCGAACCGTTCGTCCCCGCCAAACGGGATGGCCGGGACGAAAGCATCGCGGATTTCGTGCGGCGGCGGCTGAACCAGGAATTTTTGGAGCGCGCCATTGATGCGCTGGTGGCCGGGATCTATGCGGGTGATCCGGAACGACTGTCCGTCCAGCAGGCCTTTCCCAAACTGGCCGCACTGGAACGCGAGTACGGCTCGCTCATCCGCGGCCAGATCTTCGGCGCCCGGGCCCGCAAACGGCGGGGTGAAGTGGCCAAGGATCGTGCGCCCAAGTTCTCTTTCGACGAGGGGCTCCAGGTTCTGCCCGACACGCTCCGCGAGCGGCTGGGCCCGGCCGTGCAATTGCGCTCTGCGGTCACCCGCATCCGCCGGTCCGGTTCGGGATGGCAGCTGACCGTGCGCACGGCCGACGGCGAACAGATTCGGGAACATTCTGCCGTGTTGCTGGCCGCCCCGGCGTTCAAACTCGCAGAGATCAGCCTGGAGACCGACGGAGGGCACACGCTGCGGTTTCTCGGGGAAATCCGTTATCCGCCCGTGGCCAGCGTCGTGCTGGGTTTCCGCCGCGAGGACGTCGCCCATCCGTGCGAAGGCTTTGGCATGCTCATCCCGAGAATCGAAGGGTTCCGCATCCTGGGCACCATCTTCTCATCGTCGCTCTTCCCCAACCGGGCGCCGGCCGGGTACGTCACCCTCACCAGTTACATCGGCGGGGAGAGGCAACCCGAGCTGGCCGGCCTGCCGGCGGAAAACCTCTACCGCATCACGTGCGAGGATCTTCGCGTGCTGCTGGGCGTGCGCGGCGAACCGGTCTTCCGCCACCATTACCACTGGCCCCGTGCCATTCCGCAGTACAATCTTGGCTACGGGGACTACCGCCGGCGCATGGACGAACTGGAACAGGCCTGCCCGGGACTTTTCTTCGGCGGTCATTACCGCGACGGCATCTCCCTCGGCGACTCGATCCTCTCGGGACTCCGCGCGGCCGAACGTATCGCCGGTTTCCACCAAGCACTTTCGCGCGCATGAAACCAGCCGTTTTACTCGTCAACCTCGGCTCGCCCGACTCGCCCTCGGTGCGCGACGTCCGTCGTTACTTGGATGAGTTCCTTATGGACCCGCGCGTCATGGACGTGCCGTGGCTGCTGCGGCGCTGGATCGTGGGCATGATCCTGATCAACCGACCCAAACAGTCCGCGCACGCCTACCAGTCCATCTGGACTCCGGAAGGGTCGCCGCTCATCGTCATCAGCCGAAACGTTCAGCGAAAACTGCAGGAACGACTCGGCCTGCCGGTGGAACTGGCCATGCGGTATCAAAACCCGTCCATCCCGGACACCGTCCGGCGCCTGGCACGTGCCGGCGTGGACCGCCTTCACCTGATCCCGCTGTTCCCGCACTACGCCATGTCCAGCTATGAAACCGCGGTCGAGCGGGTGAAAGAGGTCGTGGCCCGCGAGGCACCCCAGATCCGGTTGACGGTCGAACCGCCGTACTACCAAGACCCCGATTACATCCGCGCGCTCGTCGAAAGCGCCCGGCCCTGGCTGGAGAAGGGTTACGACCACTTGCTGTTCAGTTTTCACGGCGTGCCCGAACGCCAGATCCGCAAGAGCGATCCCACCGGCCGGCATTGTCTCTCGGTGCCGGATTGCTGCCAGATCCCCAGCCCCGCCCACGCCACCTGTTACCGCCACCAGTGCTTCCGCACCGCCGAAGCCTTCGCCCGGGAAGCCGGCATCCCACCTCAGCGTTGGTCGGTGGCCTTTCAATCCCGCCTGGGCCGTGACCCGTGGCTGCGGCCCTACACGGACGAGGAGATTGCCCGCTTGGCGCGTTCCGGAATCCAACGACTGCTGGTCATCTGTCCCGCGTTCGTCTCGGATTGCTTGGAGACACTGGAGGAGATCGGGATGCGCGGGCGCGAAACCTTTCTGGAGGCCGGCGGACGCGAATACGCACAGATCCCCTGCCTCAACGAGCACCCGCTCTGGATCGAGACCCTCGAACGGATGGCCCGCCGCGGGCTGGCCGACGTGTGGCCCGCCCCGGAGCCCGCGCAGGCCGCCCCGCCACGGGGCTGATCACCGCCGTTTGATGCCCCGGTGCAGGCTCATCGCCCCGCCCAGCAGGTTGATCACCTCGACCGGCTCGCATCCCAGCTCGTGCAACGCCCGGGCCACGCCGGGCTGGGCGGGATAAGCCTCCAACGACTCCAGGATGTAGGCGTAGGCGGAACGGTCGCCCGCCACCCAGCTCCCCCACAACGGGACCACCCATCGGAGGTAACCAAAGTACATGCGACGCCACCATCCGCACTCCGGTTTCCCGAAATCCAGGATCACGACCCGCCCGCCCGGACGCGTCACGCGGATCAGCTCCTGCAGCCCGGCACGCCAGTCGGCCAGGTTCCGCAGTCCGTACGCAATGGTCACCGCGTCGAATGCACCGTCGGCAAACGGCAATCGCATCGCATCGGCCTGCAGGAACCGCACCCGGCCGGCCGCACCGCGCCAACGGCGCGCCCGTTGCCGGGCCACCTCCAGCATGGCCTCGCTGAAATCCACCGCCGTCACCTCCGCCCCGGCCCGTGCCAATCGCATCGCCACGTCGCCGGTCCCGCAACAAACATCCAGCACACGATCCCCGGGCCCCACCCCGGCCAGCTTCACCAGCCGCCGTTTCCACAACCGGTGCAGGCCCGCCGACTGCAGGTCGTTGATCCGGTCATAACGCCTCGCAATGGCGTCGAACAACCGGCGCACACGGGTGGCCCGGTCCCGTTCCGGCCCCGCTTCTACCGCTGCCATGCGCTCCCCCTTCCCACAGGCCCCGCCGCTCTGCACCCCGCCGGATCCCCCGGCCCGCCGGGAATTGCCCGTTGCAGACCCCTCCGGCTTGGTTTATAGGACGGGTGGGCGGACGGCGTACTGAGGTTCAGAGCATGAACAGGAAAAAAATCCTCATCCTGGACGACGACCCGGTCGTGGTGAAGGCCCTGGGCATCAAACTCGAGGCGGGCGGATTCGAACCGCTCAGCGCCACCGATGCCGAAACCGCGCTGCGGCTCGTCCGCACGCAGAATCCCGACCTGCTCATCGTTGACATCCACCTCCCGAGCTCCCCCATCGAAGGCCCGGAATGGAGCGGGTTCACCCTGGTCCAGTGGTTGGAGCGTCTTTACCAAGACTGGCACAAGCCGGTGATCATCATTTCCGCCGACGACCCTGCCAAGCATCAGAACAAGGCCAAACAGATCGGTGCCGTGGCCTTCTTCCAAAAGCCCATTGACCACGACAAGCTGCTCGGCACCATCGCATCGGCCTTGAACACCGGCGGCACCCCGGCAGGCGCATCCGCCTGATTTGCTCCTGCGCTTCATCGGTCCCACGGCGATTCGGTCCCGGGCGCGCAGACCTCCGGCAGGGATACCCGGCTCTTTTGCCGCCGGTCAAACCGCACCCACTCCCGATAACCCACCGCCCGCGCCCAACGGATCGCCTCGTCCCAGCCCGCCCCCACTTCTTCCGGCGCATGCGCGTCCGAGCCAAACGTCAGTTCCACGCCCGTTTCGCAAGCCAACCGGAGCAGGTCCGGCGCGGGATAGATCTCCGCGCACGGTTTGCGCAGGCCTGCCGTGTTGATCTCGATGGCGCAGCCCGCGCCCCGCGCTGCCTCGAACACCTCCCGCCACACCGCCACCAGATCCGGCGGCGGACGGTGCCCGAATTTCTTCGGCAGATCCACATGCCCGAGCACGTCGAACAGCCCGCTGGCCGCCGCGGCGCGCAACCGTTCCAAGTAAGCCCGCCAGACCGCCCCCGGATCACTCCGATCCCAACGCGATACCTGCTGGGGATGATCAATCGCCCAGTCCTCGCTCACATAATGCACCGATCCGATGAGATAATCCCACGCATGCCGCGCCGCCAGATCCCGGATCCAGGGTTCCAGGCCCGGCAGGTAATCCACCTCCAGTCCGAGCCGGATCTTCACCTCCGGCACGGCGCGCCGGGCCGCCTCCACCCGGGCGATGTAGGCGTCCAACTCCGAGGCGTGCATCCGCCAGTCATCGAAATCGTCGCGCGGCATCGGGGCATGGTCGGTGAATCCGATCTCGCGCAGGCCCAGTTCCCGCGCCCGCAGGGCATACTCCACCGGTTCCCCCCGCGCATGCCGGCATAACGGCGTGTGCATGTGGTAGTCCGCAGGCCACTCCATGGGCAGGAGTCTCCCCCTCCGTCTTCGCCGGTGCAAGCTCCAGGGGTCATCCCCGGGCCGGGCGCCCGCACCCGCCGGAAGGGACGGAGATCGAGCCATCCCATCCGGCGAGGCGGTTGCGGTTCAACCGCCCGTGGCCGATCGAAACTTCAAGGCCGCCTCCATCCGTGAACGCACGTGCAGCTTGTGATACACGTGCCGCAGATGCCACCGCACCGTCCCGTCGGTCAGGCCCAGGCGCGCCGCGATTTCCTTGTTCGGATGACCGGCCGCAACCAGTTCGAGGATCTCCCGCTCCCGCGGCGACAATTCCGCCACCTGCGCCGCCGCCGTCACCGGCTCCTGAAACGACGCGATCACCTTCCGCGCGATCTCGCGCGACATGGGGGCGCCGCCCTGGCAAACCTCCCGGATCGCCGCCCGCAGCTCCTCCGGCGTGCACCGTTTCAACAAATATCCGCACGCACCCGCCCGCAGCGCCTTGAAAATCCGGTCGGTGTCCTCGTACACGGTCACCATGATGATCTGCACCTCCGGCAGCAGTTGCTTGAGCCGGGCCGTGCACTCGATGCCCGACTGCTGGGGCAGTTGGATGTCCATCAGCACGATGTCCGGCCCGTGCCGGGGCAACAACCGCAGGGCCTCCTCCGCCGTGGCGCACGCGCAGACCACCCGGAACTCGGGATCCGCCTCCACGAACTCCGCCAGGCTTTCCCGGATCACCCGGTTGTCCTCCACGATCGCTACCTTGGTCATGACCGCTGGCCCAGTGGCAGACAGAACCGCAAGGTGGTGCCTTCCCCGGCCGCACTTTCCACCTCCAGCCGGCCGCCCAACTTCTCGCAACGGGCGCGCAGATTGACCAGCCCGTCCATTCCCGGCGCCGTCCGATCCGGCGGCAACCCGCGCCCGTTGTCGCAAACCGTCAGAATGAGCAGGTCCCCCTCCACGTCGAGCCGAAAGCGCACCTCGGTCGCCCCGGCATGCCGCACCACGTTGGTGAGCGTCTCCTTGAAAGCCAGGAAAAGATGATGGCGCCGCGGCGAGTCCACCGGCAGATCCGCCGGCGCACGCCCCTCTTCGAGCCGCCAGGCAATCCCGGCCAGACTCAGGAACCGGTCCGCGTGCACACACAGGTAACTGATCAACGACCCCAGCGAGTCGTGTCGCGGATTCATCGCCCAGACGATCTCGTCCAGCGCCGTGACCATCTGCCGCGCCTTCTGCGCCGCCTGGGTCAGATACTCCCGGGCGCGCTCCGGTGTCGCCTGCGGCGACTGCGCCCGTGCCAGCAACATCGAGATCTCCGTCAGGTCCGAACCCAACTCGTCGTGCAGATCACGCGCCACCCGGGCCCGCTCCTGTTCCAATGCCTGCTGCTGCTCCAGTCGTTGGCGCGCCCGGATCTCGCGTTCCAGCGCCGCACCGCGCCGCTCCACCTGGCGATGCAGTTGCGTGATCCACAGCGTGGCCAGCAGCAACCCCCCGACCAAGACCCCCACCGCCACCAGCAACCGTTCCAGAGTCCAAAAAGGCGGGCGCGCCAGTAAGATCCATCCGTCGGCGGCTCCCATCCGAAGTTCGAACCCTCCCGGCCGGCCCCAACCGGGAACCCCGGCCGGTGTCACCGCCAACACACCCGTCACCGCCACGCGGCTCCCCGGCGCCACTTCCGGAGGTGCGTCCTCCCGAACCCACCGCACCGGCAATGTGCGCCATCCCCGCTGCAACACCAACAGCCAGCCACGTTCCAACCGGCGGCTCTCCACCCAGACGCCCTCCAGTCGAACCCGCCGCGCATCCCAAACCGCCGGTTCCCACTCGCCTTCCGGCAGGCTCTCCGGTTCAGGCAACGTGCCCTGCCCCAGCACACGCACCCAAGCATGCCGCAACACCGGCGCTCCGGGACCTGCCACATCAGGGAATCCCGAGAGCTCCACCTCCAGTCCCGGGGCCAATTGGCCCGGGTCGTGCCTCAGCCACGCACACACACCCGATCCCCTGTCGGTCAGAAACAGCTCGCGCCCGTCCTGCAGGCTCAGTCGCCCGCGCACCCGCACCCTCTGGAACAGGCCCGCACCGGGATCGAACAACCGCAGGGCCGTCACACCCTTCAGCGGCACATCGAACGGATCCCGCGGCGGCGGTTGTTCCACCCACACTTCCGCGGCGTACAACCGAACCGTCCCCGCCCGCACCTGGTGGGTCTGATAATCCCAGGAGGCAAACAAACATCCTCGCATCCGCACCAGCGCGTCTTCCCACGCCACCGGGGGCGGGACCACGCCGTTCCGCAGCCGCAACTCCACCTCCACCAGCCCTTCCCGCATCAGCAGGGAGACGCCGTTGCTCCGCACCGCGGTCACCCACCCCCGCAGTTCCACCCATTGCGCATCCAGGCTGCCGCTGGCCAACGGTTCCCAGTGCGCCGCCACCGGCTCCGGCCACGGACCCGTCCCGCGCACCTCCACCCGATCCGCATACACCATCGGCGCAAACAAACCCGGATCGGTCCTCCCCTCCACCTCCACCCAGTCGCCCAACCGCGGCAGCCCTTCTCCCCGCCCGGAGCGGTCCACCACGTACAACCCCCGCGTCGAATCCTGAATCACCACCGCTTGGTGCTCCGGCAACACACAGGTCACCGTGCCTCTCAACTGCACGCGATGCCCGCGGGCCGCCTCTTCCCGCGTCAGCCCGTGCACCTCGGCCGCCGTTTCCAACACCAACGGCTGCCCCGCTTCCGCCGGACCGGCGGTCTCCTCCCGCACCTCACACAACGCCGCGTCCCCGACCAACAGCCGACCCGCCACCGGCGGTCCCTCCGCACCTCGGACCGGCAGACACACCCCGGTCACCCGCATCCATCGCCCCTTCCAGCCTTCCGCTTCCCCAGCACCCTCCGACCCCACCTCCACCCGGATCCGACCCGAACCCGCCTCCAGCTCCATTACCTGCGCACCATCGGACCGTGCCGCCCATCGCACCCGACCTTCCACCACCGCCCAAAACGGTCGCGCACCGGCCTCCAGTGGTTCGCCCGGCCAGACCCGCCGCGGCGTGGGCAGCAAACCCTGCCCCATCACCTCCCACTCCAACGCCCGTTCGCCCACTCGCAGCCGGCTCCCATCATCGGAGCGCAGCCGAAACTCCCATACACCCGCCACAGGCACGTCCAGAAACCCCTCATACACCACAGCGACCTGCTCCCGGCGGGGCAACATCTCGAGCGTAACCCCCGCGCAAACCCCGGTGGCCAACAGGGTCGCGTCGCCCGAAAACATCGGAAGGCGCTCGCCCGCCGCGGCAAACACAGCGTATCGCAGACCCGGACGCCACCAGCCCGAAACACCCGCGCCTCGATGCCAGAAGCGATCCGCAGGGATCGGGCCGGCCCGGCCATCGGGTCCACACCACTCCAGCGCCAGTTCCAAGGCATCCGCCGCGTTGAACCATTCCAACCGGAACGGATGCCGGCCCGCCGGTAGAAACACGCGACCGGACTTCACCGTCGCCGCATGCACCCCGTCATTGTCCACCACACAGTCCAGGGGTCCCACCCGCGTCCAGTCGCCCCGCCCCTCCACCAGTGCCACCCCACGACCTCGAACGCATGTCCCCGGTTTCCATCTTGCCCCGCCCCAGTCGGTCTCCCACAGACGCACCTGCCCGCCATCCCACACAATGAGCCGATGCGCCTCCGCATCCGCCCACAACACTGTCCCGCCGATCTCCACAACCTCCACGCGTGGGGGAGGTCCTGAGAGGGAGGAGCGACTCGTCCCGGGATCATCTGCCGCGGGGGTCGGAGCCGGCAGAAAAGCCCCGGCCAGCACCAGCAACCCGAGCGTCGTGAACCCCACGTCCCTCGTTGCACCCGGAACGCACCAACCCGGGAAGAGGATGCTGCGCAAGCTCGATTCCTGCAGCCGGGGCGGCTCCTGACGAAATCGCCGCACCGCGCCGAATGTCCGGCCCGCGTGGTTCAACCCGAGCACACCCCAATCATGGAAAACCCGCCGGGGCACCGCCAAGTGAAGTCCGCCATAGCTCCACCCCCAGACGTCCAGCACCGCCGAGGGCGGCTGCCTGACACCCCTCAGAACGCCAGGGCCCGCGCCGCATGTTCCGCCCAGGCCAGCACCCGCCCGGGGAACAATCCCAGGTAAAGCATGCCCACCAGACACAGCGCCGCCGAGAACCGCAGCGGTTGGGGCAGGACCACCGGCTGGGCCGTCTCCGGCGCGGCCTCCCAATAGATTGTTCGCACGACGCGGAAATAGTAGTAAATCGAGATCACCACGCCCACCAGCGCCACCCCCGCCAGCACACCGTAACCGGGGTGCAACGCCGTCTGTTCGAGCACCGAGCGGATCAACAAGAACTTCCCGAAGAATCCGGCCAACGGCGGCACGCCCGCCAGGGAGATCATGGCCAGTGCCACCGTCGCGGCCAGAAACGGCGAACGCTGGTGCAGACCGGCCAGGCCCGAGACATCGTCGCCACCCGTATGCCGCAGCACCAGTGCCACCACGGTGAAAGCCCCCACCACTGTCAGGGCATACGCCACCAGATAATACAGCACCGCCGATTGCCCGGCCCCGCTCAGCGCGCACACCCCCAGCAGCAAATACCCCGCATGCGCAATGCTCGAATAACCCAACAACCGTTTCACGTTCCGCTGGGCCAGCGCACAAAGGTTGCCGTACAGAATCGTGGCGCCCGCCACAGCCATCAGCAGCGTCATCACCTCCGCCCGCTCCCAAAGACCCGGCAGCCCCGTGAAAAAGAGGCGCAACAGCAGGACCATCCCGGCGGCCTTCGACCCCGCTGCCAACAGGGCCGTCGTCGGCGTGGGCGATCCCTCATACACGTCGGGCGCCCACACCTGGAACGGCACCGCCGCCAGCTTGAAACCCAGACCCGAGAAGACCAGCGCCGCCCCCGCCAGGAACAGCGGATGCTCGCTGTACCGGGCCGACACCATCGCCAGCTCCGGGAACTGCAACCGGCCGGTGGTGCCCCACAACAACGCAATCCCCAACACCAGAAACGCCGACGACAGCGCACCCAGAATCAGATACTTCACCCCCGCCTCAACCGAGGCCCGCCGCGTCCGTTCGTACGCCGTCAACACATAGAACGTGACGGTCATCAGCTCCACCGACACAAACAACAACACCAGGTCCCGCGCCGAAGCCGCCAACATCATCCCCACGAGTGCGACCAGCACCAATACAAAGTACTCCGACACACCGCCCCGGAACCGGTCCGCATACTCCACCGCCATCAACAGGACCAACGCACCCGTCAGCAGAAACAACCGTTTGAAAAACAGGGCCAGCCCGTCCTGCACAAACATCCCGCCAAAGGCCGTCCCCGTGGCGTCCAGACCGAAAAACCCCGCGCAGCTCAGCACCAGCAGGGCCCCCAATCCCGCCGCCGCTGCCCAACCCAATGCACGCCGGTGCCCCGCCGGCAACCAAAGATCCGCCAGCAGCAGCAACACGCCCAATCCCAATACCGCCATCTCGTGGGTCAACAACCCGATGTTCATCGGCACCCCCAAAACAGACCCGCCCAGCCTCGCAAAACCACCCACGCAGGTCAATGACGCGTCCCCGGCCCCGCCACCCGGCAACCGGACCTCCGCGGACCTCCGGCCCCTCGCACCTCACACCGCGCTGCGGCACTCTGCATGTGGCGCGCCGATCGGCGGCCGAGCCGCTGGGTGCACACGCCAAACATCCCGCCCGGAAGCGGCGGCGCAGCCAAGGAACGCCGCCACACCCGCGCTCGGCCGCTCCCGCCGCAAAACAGAGGGCCGGTGCGTTCTTCCACCCGCACCGGCCCTCCCCGCCCGCCTCCCGGGCTTGCCCGCTGCCGGGGTGGTCCGACCGCCCTTTACCGAACCGCAAGCCCGGGGCACGTCCGACCCCCGACCCGTCCCCGCCAGCTCGGAGGTTGTTTCCCGGAGCCAGACCCGGGACGAACTCGTCCCGGCGAATCCGTTTGCCGCTGCGCGCCGCGTCCCCTAAACTACCAGCCGGGGCAGGGTTCGGACCGCCCGTGGTTGGATCGCGTTCCCGGTCCGATCGCCTGATGCCAACCGGTCCCCCGGCTCGCCGGGATGCTTCCATGAAACGCCAGTTTGAACTCACCATCAACGGCCAACGCCACACGGTCCGCTCCGAACCAGATCGACCGCTCCTGGAGGTCCTCCGCGAAGACCTCGAACTCACCGGCACCAAGTACGGCTGCGGCGAAGGGCAGTGCGGCGCCTGCACCGTGCTCGTGGATGGCAACCGCGAACACGCATGCACCTTCCCGGTCGAAAAGGCCGCCGGCCGTTCCATCCTCACCATCGAGGGGCTGGCCCGCAACGGACAACTCCACCCCGTCCAACAAGCGTTCCTGGACGAACAGGCCTTCCAGTGCGGTTATTGCACCCCGGGCATGATCCTTTCCACGGTTGCCCTGCTGGAACGGCGACCCCGGCCCACCGACGCCGAAATCCGCCAATGGCTCAATGCCAACCTCTGTCGGTGCTGCGGCTATCCCCGCATCCTTCGTGCCGTCCATCGCGCAGCCCGGCTCTGGCAACGCTGACAACCATGGAACGTCCCTCTTCATTTCCGGCCCCTGCGTCCGGTCCAACCGCTGCTCCTGCGGATGGCCTCCACTCTGCACCCACAGGATGCACCCGACGGGAGTTCCTCCAATGGTTGGGTGCCGGAGTCCTCTGGGTGGTCAGTGAATCCGGTGTGCACGCCCAGGCCCGAAGCCGCGGCTCCCGGGGGGATCAACTCCCGCTCGGTGCACGACTTCACCTTGGCGAAGACGGTTCCATCACGCTGTTTTGCGGCAAGGTGGAGTGCGGCCAGGGCGCACGGGCCGAGATCCTCCAGGCCGCAGCCGAGGAACTCCGCGTGCCCCCCCACACCGTGCGCGCCCTGTTGGCCGATACGCACGAGACTCCAGACGACGGCATCACCGCCGGAAGCCGGACCACGCCTTCCACCCTGCCGCAGGTACGCCGCGCCGCCGCCGCCGCACGCGAATGGCTCTGCCGTGTGGCGGCCCGGCAATGGGAGATCGAACCCTCCGTCCTGACCGTGGAAAACGGGCAGGTCCGTCATCCGCACCAAGACCTCCGCTTCACCTATGCCGACGCCGCCCGGCTGACAGCCCGGGACCCCGCATGGTCGAGCCCGGCCCCTGCGAACGTGACCCTGACCGAGCCCGCCCACTGGCAGATCATGGGACACAGCCTGGCACGGCCGAACGCATCCGACATCGTCACCGGCGCACATCGGTATCCCTCCGACCTGCGCCGGCCCGGCATGTTGTACGGCGCCGTCCTGCGCCCGCCCGCCTGGGGTGCCCGACTTCAATCCGTGGACCTGGAGGCCGCCGAACGCGCGGTCCCCGGTGTGATTGCCGTCCGGGAGGGCGAGTTCGTCGGAGTCGCCGCCCCCACCTCGGCCGAGGCCCGCCGGGCACTCGCCGCCCTGGCAGAAACGGCACGGTGGACCGAGCCCGCCAACGCTCCCTCCAGCCGCACCTTGGACCGGCACCTTCGCGGGCAGCTCGAAGAATCCCCACCGGACAATCCGTTCCGGCAAATCTGGGAAACCGCAGCCCAACGCCTCCGTACCACCTATCACGTCGCCTACGTCCAACACGTGCCCATGGAAACCCGGGCCGCCCTCGCCGAATGGGAAGGTGACCGCGTGACCGTCGCATTGGGCACCCAGAATCCCTTCGGTTGTCGCCGTGAACTGGCCCGTGCACTCGACCTGCCGGAGTCCAACGTCCGCGTGGTGGTGCCCGATTTCGGCGGCGGCTTTGGCGGCAAACACACCGCCGAAGCCGGGATGGAAGCCGCGCGCCTGGCCCGCGCCGCCGGCCGTCCCGTGCTCGTCCACTGGACCCGCGAAGAAGAATTCACCTGGGCCTACTTCCGCCCGGCCGCCGTCATTGACGTGGAGGCGGCCCTGGACACCACGGGCCGGATCGTTTGCTGGCACTTTCTCAATCTCAATTCCGGCCGCGCCGCCCTGGACACACCCTACGACATCCCGCACACCCACTGCCGCCACATCCCCGCGCGAAGCCCGCTGCGGCAGGGTTCCTACCGGGCCCTGGCTGCCACGGCCAATCACTTCGCACGCGAATCCGCCATGGACGAATTGGCAGCCCTCGCCGGGGCCGATCCCCTCGAGTTTCGCCTGCGCCACCTGCCGCCGGGCCGGCTCCGCACCGTCCTCGAAGAAGCAGCCCGGCGCTTCGGCTGGAACGAACGCCGACCCTCCATCCCGCCCGGTGTGGGCCGGGGGCTGGCCTGCGGCACCGAGAAAGGTTCCTACGTCGCCGCCTGCGTGGAGGTCGCCGTGGACACCGCGGCCGGCCGCATCGAAGTGCGCCGCATCTGCCAGGTCTTCGAATGCGGTGCCGTCGTCAACCCCGACAACCTGCGCGCACAGGTGGAGGGTTGCATCCTCATGGGACTGGGCCCCGCCCTGTGGGAGGAGGTCCGTTTTGCCAACGGACGCCCCGCCAACGCCGCCCTCAGCCGTTACCGTGTGCCCCGTTTGTCGGACCTGCCCGAGATCGAGGTCCATCTCCTGAACCGGCCCGACCTGCCCCCGGCCGGCGCAGGAGAGACACCCATCGTGGCGGTGGCACCCGCGATCGCCAACGCCGTCGCCCGCGCCACCGGCAGACGCATCCGCCAGATGCCCATTCGCTGGGACGCCACCGGCTGAGTCTCCATGAGATGCGCCATTCTGCTGGCCGCGGGGCGTTCCCGCCGGATGGGCACGCCCAAGCTGATGCTCCCCTGGGGCCGGACCACCGTCCTGCGCGCCGTGACAGAAGCCTTTCACCAGGCCGGTGTCGAAAGCCTCATCGTCGTGACCGGCGACCAGAGTCAACCGCTGCGCGCCACCCTGGACGGGTTGCCGGTCTGTTGGGCACTCAACCCGGACCCGGAAAGTGAGATGCTCCAGTCGGTTCGATCCGGCCTGCGCGCTGCACCACCCGACGTGCGGACGTTCCTCGTCAGTCCGGCCGATCTGCCCGGATTGCACGCCCCGCTGATCCGCGCCCTGCTCCAAGCGCATCAGGAGCGCCATGCCCGCATCACCGTGCCCGTTTGGGAGGGCCGGCGCGGGCATCCGCTGGTCTTCGATGCCACATTGAAATCAGAGGTCCTGACTTCCCACGACGGCGTGGGTCTGCGCGGACTGCTCCAAGCCCATGCGAACGAAGTGTTCGAATGGCCCGCGCCCGACCCCTCTCCCTGCCTCGACCTCGACACCCCTGAGGATTATCAGCGTTTGTGTGCTCAAATGCTCCGATCCCGGAACCCCGCCGGGGCGGCGCCGGACGGTTCTCCCACCTGAATCACTTGCAAACGCACCGGGATCCTTCCCTGCAAACAGCACATGCGAGGATGCAACCAGGGAGGATCTCTGCCCACGTTCATCCAGGGTGGGACGTCCACAACACGACTGACGATCCTCCTGCTCAAGCATCAGGCTGGGCGCAGCGCGATGAACACGTTGGAATCCCTGGCACTGCATCATATCGGCCAGATTCGCACTGCCGAGGTTGTGTTCGGGGATCTCACCGTCCTGGTGGGCCCTCAAGCCAGCGGCAAAAGCATCTTTCTCCAGTTTCTCAAGCTGGCGCTCGACACGGGGCCGAACCACGACCAGCTTCGCAGACACGGCATGGATTGGGCGCGCCGGGTGCCCGCCTTCCTCGACGTCTACCTCGGACACGGCATGGGTGGCTCTGGCGCGACGGAAAAAGCCGCGTCGTCCTGAACGGCGAAGCAGTCAACCTGGAAGATTGGATCACGCCCCATTCCCGCCAAGCCAAGCAGCTGGCTGCCTACGGCCTGCGCGGGCCGGTGCGTGTCCTGAGGCTTTGATGTCACTCCAACCAACCAGCCCGGCTTTCCCTCCCACCCTGCGGACACCAACCCTCTCAGGTTCGGATCGGTGCCACCCCGCTTCACCCTTTGCCCCGGTGGCATGAGGAGCAACCTGCCGCCCCACAACCCGTCGGGACGGGCATTTTCCTGCATCCGGCCACGGTGAAGCTGCGGCAGGGCTTTCCGGCAAACTCTGCACCGCCACCTGGCAGCTTTTTCCGTCACAACCCCCTCTCACCCTTCAGAAACCGGGGGAAACCACGCCTGGCACATGCGTTGCTCCGCACGTGGGGTGCAATGAATGTGAGCCTTTACCAGGCCGCAGCCGCCATGAATGCCCAGGCGCGGGCCCAGGATGTCATCTCACAAAACCTGGCCCTCAGCGCGGTCCCGGCCGCGCGGCGCCTGGAGACCTCCCTGTCCTCCGTGCCGGCAGGTTTCGCCTCCGGCGCACCGCAGGCCCCCGGCAACCTTTTCCACATCCCGCGCCTTTCCGTCGCCACCAACTTTACCCAGGGCGAGATCACCCCTTCACAGTCACCGACCGACCTGGCCATCGAAGGACCCGGTTTTTTTGAGCTGCAACTGCCCGATGGCACCCTCGCCTACACACGCCGCGGCCAGTTCCGCCTCGACGCCCAAGGGTACCTGGTCAATTACCACGGACTCCGCGTCATGGGCGAAAACGGCCCGGTCCAACTGGACCCGCGTCGGGCCGATGCCATCACCATCACACCGGACGGCCAGATCCTTCAGGGCGCCGAGGTGCGCGCTCGACTGCGCCTGGTCGAGTTCACCAATCCACAGGGGTTGCGTGCCCTGCCGGGCGGATGGTTCGTACCGGAAGATCCGGCGCTGCTCCCGCAGCCGGCCACACAATCCCGGATCATCCAGGGAGCGCGGGAATCCTCCAACATCTCGCCCCTGACCGAGATGGCCAGTCTGCTCACCAGCCTGCGCCTCTTCGAAGCCAATCATCGCGTGCTTCAGACGCAGGACGAACGCATGGGCCGAATCATCGCCGAACTGGGTAACCCGGGTTGAACCTGAACCTGAACCGCCGATCATCGTGAGGTCGCCATGTTGCGTGCCCTTTACTCAGCCGCCGCCGGGATGGAAGCCCAGCAGTTGAACCTCGACGTCATCGCCAACAACCTTGCCAACGTCAACACCACGGGGTTCAAGAAGAGCAAGGTCGAGTTCCAGGAACTCCTCTATCAAACCCTGCGCGCCCCGGGCTCCGAAAGCGGCCAGGGCAACCTTTTGCCCACCGGACTGCAGGTGGGCCAGGGCGCACGGCCCGTGGCCACCGCCCGTATCTTCACCACGGGTGAACTCACCCAGACCGGCGAACGACTCGACGTCGCCATCCAGGGGGATGGCTTCTTCGAGGTGCAGTTGCCGGACGGCACCCGGGCCTACACCCGCGCCGGCGCCTTCAAGCTGGCCTCGGACGGCCGCATTGTCACCAGCGAGGGTTTCACCCTCCTCGGAGGCTTCCAAGCGGTCCCACCGGGCACCACCAACATCACCATCTCCCCCAACGGGGAGGTCACCTACAGCGGGCCCAACGGCAACACCACCTTCCGCGTGCAGTTGGTTCGCTTCAACAACCCCGCCGGACTCGAGAGCCTCGGGCGCAATCTCTTCCGTGAAACCCTCGCCTCCGGCCCGCCCGAGCTGGGAAACCCCGGCGAAAACGGCTTCGGCGAACTCGAACAGGGATACCTCGAGCTCTCCAACGTCAAGGTGGTCGAGGAAATGGTCAACCTCATCCTGGCCCAGCGCGCCTACGAGGTGAATTCGCGCGCGGTCCAGGCCGCCGACGAAATGATGCAACAGGCCAACAACATCCGCCGTTGACCATGTCGCTTGCTCCGATGCGCGAGACTCTCATCCGCCAGACCCGGTCCCTCGCCGGTTGGACCGTCACGCTCATTTGCTGTGCCTGCCTGGACGTCGGGTTCGCCGGCTCCCTCCGAGCCGGCGAGCCCGATCCCCGGCCGGTCGCCCCTGCGCAGATCCCACCGTCGGAGAAGGCACAGGCTTCCCAGCCCGCTCCCCCGTCCCCTGCCACACCGGAATGGCAGACAATCGGCAGCGAAGAACTCACCGAGTTGCTCACTCAAGCCCTCCAGGAGCGCGTCGGTCCGGAAGCCGGAGAACTGGAGGTGCAACTGCTGCGGCCCTGGACCCCGGTCAAGGCCCCCAATCAACCGCTTTCGCTCGTTCTGTTGAACTTCCCGGCCACCGGCCTGGCGCCCCAGTGCATCCTCCGTTTCGAACTTCGTGCCGGGGACAAACCCATCGGAGCCTGGCAGACAGCCGTTCAAATGCATCTCTGGAAAGAAGTCTGGGTGGCACGTTCCACCATCCGACGCGGCACGCCGCTGGGCGAGGCGGAACTGGCCCGCGAACGCCGCGACATCATCACCCTGCGCGAGAAACCAGCCGACCTCGACAATCCCGGCCCGGTGGAACTGGAATTCTGCGACGTCGTCCCTGCGGGCGCACCTGTCCTGGCACGCGCACTCCGGCCCCGCCCCGTCGTCCGCCGCGGTCAAACCGCCGAAGCCGTTCTGGAGGACGGCGCCCTCCGCATCACCCTCAGAGTCGAGGTCCTCGAAGAAGGTGCACCCGGCCAGACCATCCGCGTCCGCAACCCCCTCAGCCGACGCGACCTCTACGCCCGCGTCGTGGACGCCCAAACCGTTCAAGTGTCGCTCTGACCATGAAACCCTTCCTCTCCGCCCGCTCCGTCCATCGTTCGCTGCTGCCCGCGGCCCTGGCAGTCGCGCTGGCCGCGCCGACGCTCCCCGCCCAGTCCCTTTGGAAGGACGAGCGCGCCCGCTCCATGTTCGCCGACAAACGCGCCCTAGCCGTCGGCGACGTCCTCACCGTCCTCGTGCAGGAGAGCACCACCACCGCCAAGGACAACAAAACCAGCACCGCCCGCGAGTCCTCCATGGACGCCGGACTGAGCGCCTTCTTCTACAGCCCCAACGCCAGTTCGTTGCTCACCAAGCGGGGCGAATTGCCCGCCCTGAAGTGGAGCAGCAAAAACCAGTTCACCGGCGGTGGTAGCGTGGCCAACTCCGAACAAATCACCGCCCGCGCCGCCGTCCAGGTCATCGAGGTCCTCCCCAACGGCAACCTCATCATCGAAGGACGCCGCGAAACCGTCGTCGGCCGCGAACTCCAGACCATGGTCCTGCGCGGCATCGTCCGCCCCGAAGACGTCCTGCCCAACAACACCGTCTACAGCTACAACATCGCCGACGCCAAAATCGAAATCGTCGGCAAGGGCACACTCACAGACACCCAACGCAAGGGCTGGTTCAGCCGCCTCTGGGACAAAATCAACCCCTTCTGAATCGTCATGCTCCTCCCGGGCCCCCATCCGCGCTCCACACCGACCCCGCCGGCAACCCGGTCGGCCGCCGGCCCGGGGCGCCCACATCTTTGGAGCACACTGATCCCGCAGCCCGATCCCCTGCCCCCTGCACCGGCCGGCGAGCCGCAACGGTCCCTGCCCGGCCTCCGCTGGGCCCGCAGGCGCTGGAACCGCTGGTGTGCCACCAGCCTCATGAGCCTCCTGCTGCTCCTGCCGGGTTTCCTGCCCCTCTCGGCCCCGGCAGCCGGCGTGCGCGTGCGCGACCTGGCCATGATCGCCGGCGCCCGCGACAATCAGCTCGTCGGCTTCGGCCTCGTCGTCGGCCTGGCAGGCGACGGCGATAAGGACCCCGTCTACACCAAACAAACCATCGCCAACATGCTCCAGCGGTACGGGATCAACGTCCCGCCCACCACCCTCTCCGCCAAAAACGTCGCCGTGGTCATGGTCACGGCCGACATCCCCGCCTTCGCCAAACCCGGCACCCGCTTGGACGTACAGGTGGCCTCCATGGGCGATGCCAAATCCCTCCAGGGCGGTGTCCTCCTCCAAACCCCGTTGCTCGGCGCGGACAACCGGGTCTACGCCGTCGCCCAGGGCCCGGTCGCCGTCGGCGGGTTCACCGGCGGCACCGGCGGCCCCGGCGGCGCCACCGTCACCAAAAACCATCCCACCGTCGCCACCATCATCGGCGGTGCACTCGTCGAACGGGAAATCCCCACCGAAATCGTCCGGGACAACGCCATCGAGTTGTTGCTCCGTGAACCCGACTTCACAACCGCCTCCCGCATCGCCGCCGCCATCAACAACCTCTTCACCAACCTGGCCGAGGCGGTGGATGCCACCACCGTCCGGGTCACCCTCCCCGACACCTGGCGCGATCGGCCCGTGGATTTCATCGCTCAAATCGAGGCCGTCGAGGTCCAGCCCGACATCCCGGCCCGCATCATCATCAACGAACGCACCGGCACCATCGTCGCCACCTCGCGCATCCGCATCTCCCCCTGCGCCATCTCGCACGGCAACATCACCATCAACGTCGCCTCCACCCTCCAGGTCTCCCAGCCCAACCCCTTCGGCACAGGATCCACCGTCGTCACACCCAGCACCACCACCGAGGTCACCGAAAACAAGGCCGGCATGGTCCCGCTGCCCGAACTGCCCACCGTCGAACAGGTCGCCAGTGCACTCAACTCCCTCGGCGTCACCCCGCGCGACATGATGGCCATCTTCCAGGCCCTCAAACAGGCCGGCGCACTCCAGGCCGAACTGGTCATCCGTTGAGCTATGAACCTCGAAGCCATCCACACCATCACGGGTCCGGCCGCACCGCCGCCACTCGAACTCCTCGCCCACAGCAAGAGCCTGTCCGAGGAACAAAAAGTGGCCGAGGCCGCCCGCCTGTTCGAGGCCATGCTGCTGCGTCAGATCCTCCGCGAAACCCAGCAGCCCGTCATCCCTTCCACCCTCGAAGAGGAATCCGCTGCCTCCGCCATCTATCGCGACCTTTTCTGCGAGCACCTGGCCGAGGCCATCGCACGCAGCGGCGCCCTCGGCCTGGCTGAAACCCTGCAGTCCCAACTCACCCCGCAACCGCGGGGTCACCATTCCACACCTTCGGGCACCGCGTCGCCGGGAATGGACGCCGTGTTGCCTCCCACGCCACCCGCCGGCCGCGATCCCAGCCCGCGACCGGCCCAACCTCCAGCCCCGGTGCGCGGTGCCCAGGCGCTCTGGCAAACATGAACGAACCGCTCCAACAGCTCATCGAAGCCCTGCGCCACGAACTCCAACAGTACGGCGAAATGCTCGCCCTGCTGGAGCAACAGCAGGACAGCGTCCTGCACCGGCGCTCCGAAGATCTCCTCCAAACCGTCGGCGCCATCCACACCCAGGCACGCACCCTCCAACAAGCCCGCGACCATCGCGAAGCCTGCCGGCGCCGACTGGCACGCGAACTCGGCCTGCCCGAATCCGCGCCGTTCTCCGACCTCCTCGCCCGCATACCGCCCGATTACCGACCCCTGCTCGAGGCGCTCGTCCAGGAAAACAACGACTTGCTCATCCGCGTCCAGCAACGCGCCCGCCAAAACCATCTGCTCCTCCACCGCGCCGTGGAACTCATGCAACGACTCCTGGCGGCCTTCCTGCCGCCATCCGCGCCCGTGACCTATGCCGACAACGGCCAGGTCTCCGCCGGCGGGCCCTGGTCACCTTCCACCCTCTTCAACGCCGTGGGCTGACACCATGCTCGGTCTCTTCGGATCCCTCAACCTCGGCACGCGGGCCCTGCAAACCCAGCAACTGGGCGTCGAAGTCGCGGGCCAAAACCTGGCCAACATCAACAACCCCGCCTACGCCCGCCAAAAAGTGGCCCTCCAGACCGCACCCACCCTGCCCACCCTCATCGGGCCCCTGGGCACCGGCGTGGAGGCCATCGCCATCCGCCAGATCCGCAACGCCATCCTCGACAGCCAGATCCTCAACGAACTCGGCGTCGGCGGCTACTGGAACGCCCAACAGTCCGCACTCCAAACCGGACAGGCCATCCTCGGCGAACAGGTGGATCGCCAGGCCCAGGGCCTCAACAAATCCTCCGCCGTTGATCAGGCCGGAACCGTCACCGGTTTGGCCGCCGAACTCACCGGCCTCTTCAACGCCTTCCGCGCCGTCGCCGCCCAGCCAGCCTCCCTGCCCGAACGCCAGGTCCTCGTCCACCAAGCCCAGTCCCTGGCCACCCGATTCAACCAGATCGCCGGCCGACTCGACGACCTCACCAGCCAGCTCAACCAAAGCCTCCAGACCGACGTCACCAACGTCAACCAGCTCCTCGCCGACATCGCCCGGCTCAACGACCAAATCGTCAACGCCGAGCTGCCCCTCGGCGGGATCGCCAACGACCTCCGTGACACCCGCCAGCAAAAACTCGAGGAACTCGCCAAACTCCTCCCCGTCCAAACCACCCTCGCCCCCAACGGCACCGTCACCGTCTCCCTCCAGGGCGTCACCCTGGTCAGCGACCGTAACGTCCTCGAACAAATCGAAACCTACGACCCCGGCAACGGACGCCTCCTGCTCCGCACCACCGGCTCGGCCACACCCCTCGACCCCGGCTCCGGCTCCCTCGCCGGCACCATACAAGTCCGCGACGGCGCCCTGGCCGCACTCCGCACCGACCTCGATACCCTAGCCGCCGCCCTCATCACCGAGGTCAACAACCTTCACCGCACCGGCTACAGCCTCGACGGCCAGACCGGCACCGATTTCTTCACCGGCACCGACGCGCGCACCATCGCCGTCCAGCCCGACCTGCTGGCCGATCCCGCACGCGTCCAGGCATCCAACCAACCCGGCGCCCCCGGCAACAACACCATCGCCCTCGCCCTCGCAGAACTGGCCGACCAGCCCATCGCCGCCCTCAACAACCGCACCTTCTCCGAAAGCTACAGCCAAACCGTCGCCAACCTCGGCCTCGCACTCCGCACAGCCAACAGCCAGATCGCCGACCACCAGCAGGTCCTCAACCTCCTCCAGGGCCAGCGCGAATCCATCAGCGGCGTCTCCCTCGATGAGGAAATGACCGACCTGGTCCGCTTCCAAAAGGCCTACGAAGCCTCCGCCCGCTTCATCACCACCATAGACGAATTGCTCGACACCGTGCTCAGCCTGAAACGTTGAACCCGACCACACCCCTCACCGAGCCATGCGTGTCACCTCCAACACCTTCCCCGAAACGCTCATCCAACAGCTCCAGCTCCTGAGCACGCGCCAGAACCGGTTGCAAACCCAAACCGCCACCGGCCAGCGCATCCAAAACCCCGAGGACGACCCCGCCGCCATCCAGCGCATCCTCGGCCTCCACACCGAAACCGCCGCCGCCCGCCAGTACCGCGCCAACCTCGACAACCTCAGCGAACGCGCCAACGTCGCCTTCGACGCCCTCAAGGCACTCAAAAAAATCTCCGACCGCGCCGGCGAACTCGCCACCCTGGCCGACGACACCCGCTCCGACCAGGAACTTCAAACCTACGCCACCGAGGTCACCCAACTCATCCAACAGGCCGTCCAGATCCTGAACCAGAAACACCGCGGCGCCTACCTCTTCGCCGGCACCCGTACCGATCAACCACCCTTCGCCCTCACCACCGACCCCGACGGCCGCGTCACCGCCGTCACCTACCAGGGCAACGCAGAAGTCGCCGCCGCGCCCATCGACACCGGCCTCAACCTCGCCATTGACATCCCCGGCGCCAACAACACCGGCACCGGCCCCCGCGGCCTCGTCTCCGACAGCCGCACCGGCGCGGATTTCTTCGCCCACCTCATCGACCTCCAAAACCGCCTCCTCACCGGCGACACCCAGGGCATCGCCAACACCGTCCGCCCCGCCCTCCTCCGCGACGAGGAACACCTCCTCACCCACATCGGCAACCAGTCCGCCCTCATCGCCCGCATCCAGACCGCCTCCGACCTCGCCGGCAAACGAATCCTCTCGCTCGACCAGGCCGTCTCCCGTGAGGCCGACGCCGACCTGGCCGAAACCCTCGTCCGTCTCAATCAGGTCCAGACCGCCTACCAAGCCGCCCTCCAGAGCGGCGCCACCATCCTCCGCCTGTCCCTGCTCGATTACCTCCGCTGAACCCCACAATCGCGCCCCTCCTCAAGGCTGCACACCCACCCCGTAAAAAGCCGGCCACCGACACCCCCGCCCCCGCCGCCTCATCCCGGGATTGGCAACCGGCCCCTGACCCGTCAATCTGGGCCCGGTGAACCCGACAACGGCACCCGTCTGGAAAGTCCTCGTCACGGGCGCCACCGGATTCGTCGGCCGCGAAGTGGTCCGACAACTCCGGGCACACGGACACACCGTCCGGGCCCTCGTGCGCCGACCCCGATCCGCCGTGGCCGAAACCCTCGCCCAAACCGCGGGCGTCGAACTGGCCCCCGGCGACATCCTCGACCCCGAAGCGGTCCGTACCGCCGTGGCCGGCACTCAGGCCGTCGTCCACCTCGTCGGCATCATCCGTGAGTTCGGCAACCAAACCTTCGAAAACATGCACGTCCAAGCCACCCGCCACGTGGTCGAGGCCGCCACCGCCGCCGGTGTCCAACGCCTCGTCCACATCAGCGCCATCGGCACCCGCCCCGACGCACCCGCCCGTTACCACCGCACCAAATGGCAGGCCGAGGAACTCGTCCGTCACAGCGGCCTCCCTTGGGTCATCCTCCGCCCCTCCCTCATCTACGGACCCGGCGACCAGTTCATCAACCTGTTCGCGCGCATCAGCCGCTGGTCGCCCGCCCTGCCCCTGCTCGGTCGTCGCACCACACTCTTCCAGCCCGTGTTCCTCCGCATCGTCGGCCGCTGTGTGGCCGGCGCACTCACCCATCCCGACACCCCCCGGCGCATCCTCGACGTCTGCGGCCCCGAACGGCTCACCCTCGAGGCCATCCTCCGCACCCTGCTCGCCGTGCTGAACCGCAGGCGTCTGCTGGTGCACGTCCCGCTCCCGCTGGCCCGCCTCGCAGCCGCCCTTCTCGAGATCGTTTGCCCAAACCTGCTCCGCCGCCCCGCACCCCTCAACCGCGACCAACTCCTCATGCTCGGCGAAGACAACATCGGCGACCCGGAACCCATCCAGCGATTGTTCAACCTCACCCAGCCCACCTTCCGCGAGGGACTCGCCACCTGGCTGGCCCCCACACCCGCCCGGCCGCCCGCCACCTGACCCCTCCGGCCCACCTCCCGGCCTCCTCCCACCTCCCTCAAATCCTCTGCATGGTACGCGGCCCTCTCCCCCGCAACCCGATCCCAACCTCTTCTAAAGTCCGCTGCAACCGGACCGATAAGTGGGATGCGGCACGTTTCGCGGCGGGATGCGCCGCCCGCGACGGGGCATCCGCACCACGGCCTCGCGTCAGGCCCGCCCGGATCGCCCCGTCGCGATTCGCCCGACCATGGCTGGGAACCCAACGCCCACCCGAGGGCCGGAAACCCGTACACGGCCGGGTCGGGACGGCGCCAACAGTCCCGCGCACACGACTGCGGCAGCGCAAACCCCGCAGCCAAAAAACACCGTCATGCCATGCAAACTCTGATCCTCGTACACTGCCTGCCCGGACCCTCCCTCAGACAGCAGATCACCACGAACTTACAAAACAGCCAGATCGCTGAGCGGTACGGTCTGGAGCTCCGCAAGCAACAAAAGCCGGGCAGGAATCCGGGGTGGTCTCTCCTTGCACCCTCCGCCCAAGCCGTCCGAGGTACACTCAGGCTGGAGTGGCATGACAATACCCCAACACTGTTCTGCCGCCTCGTCACAAAACGGTCGGACGAACTGCCCAATGAACTCGCGGGCCTTTGGCTGCGTTATCTGTTTGCCGAACACGGAGACCGCATCCGCGCGGTCCTGATCATGCCCAGTTGCTCCAACAACGCGCCCCATGACCGTGTCAAAACCTGAGCAGAAAGCTCCCAGCCACCAACTCCCCTCCTCGGCCCGCCGGCGATCACCCGGCCCATCGCAGAGTCGCCGTTCGACGGTCCGGCAACTCTGAAGGGAAGAGAACCACAGGGCACATGCCGCGGCAGGCGCTCGCACGGGTCCCCAAACAGCCCGGGCCCAGCAATGGCCTGCCACGAAACACTCCGCGAGGTCGGCGAGACTACGAACTGAAAACCGACAAAGGACAAAAGCCCGGCACGAATCCCGGCTGGACCAGCGTCACCCCCTGTGACCGAACCGTCCGGGGCGCACTCAAGCTGGGATCGGCTGCGGACACGGCAACGGTCCTTCCCGCATGCGGAGAATGCCGCGCCGAATCTGCCTGACAAAAGGCAGCGGGTCACGCCAGTCAAAGTCACCGTACACCTTCCTTGGTTGGAGGTAGGGACGCACCTTTTCCCTCCATGAATACTGCCTCCCCGACCTGTGGAGGAATGTGTAGAGCAGATCCGGTAGGATCTCGATCCACCACGTCCCCGGCTGCATCAAAACCATGCCCGGCATTTCCCCACCCACCAGCTCGCGATAAAACAGCTCGGGATAATTCACCCCACTGGCCGTCGGCAACATCCCAAAACGCGCCACGCGCACGTTTACCTCGATGAGCTTTAAACGATTGTCCCGAGGATCCCGCTTGAACTCGAAATAGAGCAGTCCCCGGTAGTCCTTCGCAACGTGCAACAGACGCCGCGCCAACTGCTCAGCCTCCGGGTTCTCCTCCATCGCGTACCCTACCCGCATCACGCCGAATCCCGGGGGATGCTGTCGCACCTTTCGCTGGTACGTAATCGCCGAGGCGGTCCCAGAGCGGGTTACGTACATGCTCACGATCTCATACCGGTCATCTCCGCCCGGGACGACTTCCTGAAAAAGAAGCGTTTGGCCGGCATCCCGCACACGTTCCCAGAGGGCTTCCAACGTGGCCCGGTCCGGTGCCAAGAAGCCTTTCCTGCCGTACCGGCGGACGAAGCGTGCGCTTTCCGCAGGCTTGATCCAGATCGGGTACCGCAGGAAGTTCACGGGCGGACACCGGACCTGACCGGGTTGGACGAGAATTGCAGCCGGCATCGGTACGCCCGCTTCCTGCGCCAGCTGTTGCAGACGGTCCTTCTCCAGAAACGGCCTCACTGCTTCCCAGGGCGCCACCGCGACATGGTAAGCCTTGGCCAATTCGTCTCTGTGTCGGCTGAGCGCCCTGACCCACAGATCGCCAGAAGGAAGCAGCAGGGACCCATCCCACTCCGAGGCGCGCTCCCACAGAAACCGAATGAAGTCGGACTCCCGGACATCCGGATCAGGACACTCGTAGTACCCGGCCGCATAACGCGATCCCCAAGCCATCGCGTCCCGCCGCTCGCTCACGGCCAGGCAGCGCAAGCCCGGAATCCCGGCCAATGAGCGCATGGCACTCCAGCCCGCCAATCCACATCCCAGTACGATCACCAGCCCCCTGTCAGCAGCGCCCCGCGACATCGCCTCGCCATGATGGCCTCCCCACCCGCGTTTCTGCAGGCGTGGTGGAGGGCAGGACGGTTTAGACACGCTAAAGGCAACAATCGGCAAATACGATTATTCGCGACGGCTTTCCACGTCAAGCCACGTGGAAAGATACCGCCTCATGGTCCCATGAATGGGCCGAGCTTCCAGTGGCTTGATCCCCCTGCCCGGTAAAGGTGTAACAGTTCCGAAGTCTCGATTCGTCTCAAGAAAGCGCCGACGATAACCCCCGCGCCGTCCTGCGTTCGGTGCTTCCCGAAAGCCCGTTCTTGCTGGCAGAACGACGGCCGTCTGGTACGGTACTTCGCGGACTTCGGTGACCGCGAACCGAAGATGGCACTCGATCCGATTCCATGAAGCACGCGCCCGCTTGCAAGGCGAACATCCTGGTCATCAAACTCGGCGCCTTCGGCGACCTGGTGCTGGCGTTCGACGCGTTTCACGCCATCCGCACCCATCACCGGGACGCCCGAATCACCTTGTTGACCCGTAAACCCTACGCCCCCTGGGCCCGGCAAATGCCGTGGTTCGACGACGTCTGGGAGGACCCAGCCCTGCACTGGTGGCAATGGCGCCGAATCCTGCTCTGGCGCAACCAACTCCGCGCGGGCGGTTTCACCCGCGTGTACGATCTGCAGGGCAACGACCGCACCGCCTTCTACTTCCGGCTCATCGGCCGGCCCAAACCCGAATGGTCCGGCCAAGTCCGCGGTTGTTCCCTTCCCCGGCCCGACTTCCGCGGCTCCCCCCTGCCGGTCCACGAGCGCCTGCTGCGCCAGCTCGAGGCCGCCGGAGTCCCGCGCGCCGGTCGCGCCCCCCTCGACTGGCTCACCGGTCCGGTGGACCACCTCGACCTGCCGCCGCGCTACGTGGTCCTCGTCCCGGGCTGCAGCCCGCACCGACCCCAAAAACGCTGGCCACCCGAAAACTACGCCGCTCTGGCCCGGCGGCTCCTCGAAACGGGCACCGATGCAGTGTTGGTGGGAACTGCGGCCGACCGCGACGCCATCGAACCCATCAAGCGCGCAGTGCCCAACGCGCGCGACCTGAGCGGGCGGACCGATTTCGGACAATTGGCCGAGGCTGCCCGGCGCGCCCTCGCCGTCGTCGGCAACGACACCGGCCCCGTCCACCTCATGGCCGCCGTGGGCGCTCCCACGCTCGTCCTCTACAGCGGGCAGTCTGATCCGCGCCGCATGCTCCCTCACGGCCCCACCGTCGCCTGGCTCCAGCGCCCCAACCTGCGCGACCTCACCACCGACGAAGTCTGGACCTGGCTCCGGAACCACTGGATCGGCCCGGCACAAATGGACCGGCTCCACCCGCAGCCTGCACCCTGCCTGCCGCCGGACAGGCCCGCACCATGACACCTGCAGCATCTGCTTGATGCCTCCGAGGCCACTCCAACCAACCCAGCCACCGAGGCAAACCCGACGCCTATCCAGATGCGGCATCGCAGGCCCAAGTCGCCAATGAAAGACCGACACCGCACGCCCATCCGGGGCACGGCCCCCCGCGCGTGACGGGCAGGCCGTGCCCCCTCCCGCCGAGCATGCAAAGCGTCACCTCCGCGGCCCCAACCACGACATCACACGGGTCACACCTTTCCGATAGAACTCGGACATCATCGCGGCCAATGAGGAAGCGCGCACCCTGCGTCGACTGGCGATGCACCCACCCGTCTCGACAGCGCCCGTGGTCACCGGATGCCGTTCCTCGATGATCCGCGCCACCTGCGCAAACAACCAGTACCGCTCCAGATACCGGCGCCGGCTCTCCAGAATCGCGTCGCGCCGCTTCTCGTCTTCGCGATCACGAATGGCCCGCTCAATCGTCTCCCAGGAACCCTCGAAATCGAAGATGTCAATCGGGATGACGCTCTCCTCCGGAAAGTAATCCGCGTAGTTGGGAGCCCCGTGGTAAAAGGGCAGGCAGACCCCCAGAAACGCGTCAGCCAACTTCTCGGTGATGTGATGAGGGGCCACGTGATTCTCGATGGCCAGGTGAAACCGGTACGGGTCCAGCGCATCCGCCTTGTCCGGCAGGTAGTTCCACCCATGCCCGTACACGTCGAGTTCCGGCAACACCGCCTTCAACTGCTCGACGAACCGCACCCGCTGATGATGATGCGTGTGGCGCTGGCGTTTGGTGGAGCAGACGACCGACATCAGGCGGGTCTTGGTGAGCGGCACGTTCCGCACGATGGAGTCGTATCGGCCCCGCTCGCTGATCACCGCGTCCCCATGTCCCGTCGCCCCGTAGTACCAAACCAGCCCGGGCTGACACCGGATGGCCCGCGGATGCCGCAGGGCCCACGGCTCCTGACTGGTCAACACCCAGCCAAACTGCCGGATATAATGCGGACCGTACACCTTGATCGAGCTCGGCTCGGCCGTGATCAACAGCGTCTGGAAGCGCGGACAGGCCAGCAGCTCCACGTCCCGACCGCGCTCCGACGGCAGATCATCGTACACGACCAGCCAGTCGTACGAACGGACGTCGGGATCGAACAGGAACTCGCACCGCCCCCAGCGCGGAATGCCGCCCGGAAACCGGCCCAGCCACGAATCGCGATTGTGTTCGCGAGATGCCTTGGCCAGGAACTTCACCCGGATCAGACCGGCATGGTGCGGCTGCTGTGCAGTCTCGTTCATGCAGCAACGTGTCCCACCCTAAAAGCGAGGCCGCAGGGCGGTCAACAGGGACCCCCGCAGCCTCCGAACAGGGCCGCGCAGCGCCCGCCAGGACCCCGGCGACGCCACTAGGGGACGGAAACTCACATCCGGGCTGCCCCTCATCCCACCGCGCCCACGGGCCGTTGCAACTCCCACAATCGCCGGTAGGTCGGATGCGTCCGGGCCAGCACCGCCGGCGGACCGTCCCCCGTGATGCGGCCCTCTTCGAACACCAGCACCCGGCGCGCCAGGCTGATGGAACTGAACCGGTGCGCAATCAGGATCGTGGTGCGGCCCTCAACGAGTTCACGCAACGCCTCCTGCACGCGCGCTTCGCTCTCCGAGTCCAGCGCGCTGGTCGCCTCGTCCAGGATGAGGATGGGCGCGTCTTTCAAAAACGCCCGGGCAATCGCGATCCGCTGACGCTGTCCGCCGGACAGCGCCGTGCCGTGCTCGCCCACCAGGGTCGCGTACCCCTGCGGCAACGCCCGGATGAATTCGTCCGCACCGGCCCGCCGGGCCGCTTCGCGGACCGCCTCATCGTCGGCGTCGGGCCGGCCAAGCCGGATGTTCTCAGCGATGGTCGTGTTGAACAGCATCGGCATCTGGGGCACGAAAGCGATCCGGCGCCGCCAGGCATGCTTGTCCAGTTCCCGCAGATCCACCCCCCCGCAGGTGACCCGGCCCTCGGTGGGATCGAAAAACCGCGGGATCAAGAGGGCGAAGGTGCTCTTGCCGGCGCCACTCGGGCCCACCAACGCCACCGTCTCTCCGGGCTCGATGCACACACTGATGCCGTTCAACGCGGGCACCGCGTCCGGGTCGCTGCGATTCGGATACCGGAACCTCACCTGTTCGAACCGCAGCGGCGTCTCCACCGGCGGGAGCGGCCGCGGGCAGGACGGATTGGGCAGGGTGTCCTCCGCCACCAGAATCTCTTCCAACCGTTCCAGGGACGCCTGGCGCGACTTGAGCGCCGCATGCAAACCGCTGAGCTTTTTCACCGGCTCGTAGGAAAGGTACAGCGCCAGCGCCAGCGAGCTGAACGTCGCGAAGTCAATGCCGCTCCGCACGCCCAGGTACAAAGCCACCATCAAGCCGCACGTGGCGATGAATTCGATGGACGGCCCCAACATCGCCTCGTACTTCACCGTCTTGAGTGACAATCGCAGGATCTCGCGCAGTCGCTGGGCAAACCGGCGGCACTGCAGTTCCTGCAGGTTGTAGGCCTGGATCTCCAGCGGCGACTGCAGGGCCTCGGTCACCACCGCCGCCAGTTCCCCGCTCTGACGCGCCACCGCCCGAGCCCGCCGCAGCAACCGCCGGGTCACCACCCGCAGCGGGATCACGCACAGCGGAATGGTCACCATCGCCACCAGCGTAAACAGCGCGCTTCTCTCGGTGGCGGAGATCCAGACCAGGTACCCCAGCGCCGCCACCAGCACCAGCGGCTGCTTGATCGCATCGTTGCTGAGCAGCAGGATGAGCGACCGCAACTGCTCGGCATCGTGCACCAGGCGACTGGTCAGGTCCCCCGTCCGGTGCCGCTGATAAAAGGCCAGCGGCAGCGTTTGCAGCTTTTCAAAAACGGCCCGGCGCAGATTCTCCAGAAACACGAACCCGGCGCGATTGATCCAATACCGGTTCAAAAACGCGCAGAGCCCGCGCAACAAAAACACCACCGGCATGCCGAGACATGCCAACAACAACAGACGTTCCTGGTACTCCCCGCCAAACAGACTGCGGGCGGTTCGAACCACCCACGGCGAAGCCTCCTGCTCCCGGCCGAAGAAGATGGGCAGGACGGTCTTGAGCATCACCGGCAGACCCACCCCGCTCAACGCGGCGAAGCCCATGCCGGCCAGCAGGCCGCCGATCAAGTACGGCCACGTGGGCCGCAGCAATGGCCACCACCGCTGCAGCCTGCCCACAGCCGCGGCAGCCTCGTGACTCGGCCCGCCGGCGCTGACTCGGATTCCGTCCATCAACCCACCGTTCATCTCAACTGACCGGATCGTCTCCCAGACTACGCCGGCCGGCAAAGAGCAGCCAGTGCGTAGTCCACCGGAGCGGCCGACACCGGGGCCGTTTCCAGACATCCCGTGCGGCCCGGACCTTGCCACGTCAACCAGCCTGCCCGCCACGACCCCGCCACGCCGCCAGCACCGCGTCCATCACCCGGTCCACCGGTGAGGTGTCCAACCGTTGCGCCTCCGGATGTGCCCGCAACCATGCGACCGACCGCCGGATGCCCTCGCAAAACGAAACGCGACACCGGAAATCCGGCACGAATCGCCGGAGCTTCGAGTTGTCAAACACCGCCGGGTGCGCCTTGTCGCCCTTCAACGGCCCGGTCAGTTCCGGACAAACCCGGCAGATGAACTCGGTGGGAACCGGCACCACCACGGGCTCCACTCCCACAGCCTCTCCGATCCGGCGGTAAATCTCTCTCCAGCTCAGCGCCTCGTCACTGGTGATGTGAAACGCCTCGCCAAGCGCACCCTCATGCCCGACCAAACCGGCCAGACCGCTCGCAAAATCGCCGGCCCAGGTCAGCGTCCAGGGTTGGTCCCCGCTGTCCGGCACCCAGACCGGTGCACCCCGCTCCAGCCGCGCCGCAAAGGCGTACCCCGCGCTGGACACGGGATTGGGAATCCAACGTTCGGAATATGTGTGGGACGGCCGAACGATGGTGACCGGGAACCGCTCCCCAAGCCAACGTTCCATCAACCACCGCTCGCAGGCCAGCTTCTTCCGTGCATAGTCCCAGTGGGGATTGCCCAGCGGATCATCCTCGCGGATCGGCAGCCGCGGCGGCGGCTTGGCGTACACCGTGGCCGAGCTGATGAAGATGTACTGACGCACCCGGCCCGCAAACAGCCCGTGGTCCAGTTCGATCTCCGGCACCTCGTAGCCGATGAAGTTGATCACCACCTCCGGAAACCGGCCCGCCAGCGCACGCCGCATCCCCCCGGCATCCCGGCGATCGGCCGTCAGCGTCACGAACCCGGGCGGCAGGGGCGACCGCCCCCGGGTCAGCAGCATGACCTCGTAACCCCGCCGCTGCAGTTCGACTGCGCAGGCCGAAGACAGATTGCCGCCACCACCCAGCAGGAGAACCCGCATACCGCTCACACTGCGACAAGCCGAGAACGATCACAATGCGAAACCCGGCCCGTGCCGGGGCAGTCGCCCCCGCTGCCCGTGGCGCCGGTTCAAGGAACGGAGGATCGCACGCTCTCGGCAATCTGAAGAAAGGCGCGGGCCGCCGGATGCCCGGGTTGCCCCACCACCACCGGCACACCGCAATCGCCGCCCTCGCGAATCTCCGGATACAGGGGGATCTCCCCGAGGAAAGGCAGCCGTTGGCGTTCGGCCTCCGCGCGACCGCCCCCGTGCCCGAAGATCTCGATCCGCCTGCCATCCGGCCCGACGAAATAGCTCATGTTCTCGATGATCCCCACGATCGGCACGTGCACCTTCTGAAACATGGCGATGCCCTTGCGCACCACGCCCACCGAGGCCGCCTGCGGCGTGGTCACGATCACTCCCCCATCCAGCGGAACCGTCTGGCAAAGGGACAATTGCGCGTCGCCCGTGCCGGGCGGCAGGTCAACCAAAAGGTAGTCCAGCTCGCCCCATTCCACGTGGGTCAGAAACTGTTGGATCGCCTTCTGGATCATCGGCCCCCGCCAAATGACTGGTTGATCGTCGTCCAGCAGGAATCCGATGCTCATCAGTTTCACGCCGTGGCCCACCGGGGGCAGGAGGGTCTCCCGCTCGGTCACCGCCGGGCGTTCGTGCACCCCCATCATCAGCGGAATGGTGGGCCCGTAAATATCGCAATCCAGCAGCCCCACCCGCGCACCGAGCTTCTGCAGGGCACAGGCCAAGTTGGCCGCCACGGTGGACTTGCCCACGCCGCCCTTGCCGCTGGCCACCGCCAGCACGCGGCGAATGCCGGGTACCCGGCTCTGATAAGCCCAGGGATCCGGCCCCGCTGCAACCGTTCCCGCCCCGGGTTGGATCAATTCCACCACCGCCTCCCGCACACCGGGCAACGACTCCAGCAACGCCTGGCTGTCCTCGCGGATCTTGCACCCCGCCTCCACGTTGGGCGATTGAAGATGCAACACCACGTGCACGCGATCGCCCTCGACCCGGATGTCCTGCACCAGGCCGAAAGAGACGATGTCCCGGCTGTAGCCCGGGTATTTGACGCTGCGCAACGCGTTCCGAATGTCGTCCGGCGAAAGTGAACTCATCGTGCCCGCTCAACTTGCCAAGGTTTGACCCGTTGGCAAGAACACGACCCAACCGGCCGGCGGAGGACCAAGGGATGGCCGGCCGAGGCAGCGCCCTGCCGCACGGGCTCAGCCACCCGGTGCGGTCAGGGATTGACCATTGTGTGCCGGCCCCAGCTTCAACAGGAACGGCACCGCGCTGCGGGCCCATTGCTCCGGGCTCGGATAATCCGCCGCCGCGGCCCCAAAACAGGAGGCGAGCATGTCGGTGTGGATGATCCCGGGATTCAACGCCACCGCGGCCAGTCCGCGCGGCAGTTCCTCCGCCAGCGCCTTCGTCAGCCCTTCGATCGCCCATTTGGTGGCACAGTAGGGTGCGACCTGGGCGTCCACACTGCGACCCCATCCGGAGCTGAAGTTCACGATCACACCCCGGCCCCGGCGGATCATGGCCGGAACGAAGTGACGGATCACGTTGGTGACGCCCTTGATGTTGACGTCAATCACAAGGTCGAATTCCCCGGCGGAGAGCTCCCACAACGGCGCCAGTCGGTTGATCACCGCGGCGTTGTTGAGCAACAGATCGGGCGCATCCAGGGCATCCAGCGTGCTTTGCGCCCAGTGGCGGACAGCCGCGTCGTCCCGTACGTCCACACAGGCGAACCGGTGCGGTGCCCCGAATCTCCGGCCCAGCTCCTCCACCGCAGCCGCGCTGCGGCCGCACCCGGCAACCGTCCAGCCGCGCCCGGCAAACTCCGCCACCATGGCCCGACCCAGCCCGCGGGTGGCGCCCGTGATCACAACCAGACCCCGTTGACTCATGCGGTCAGAGTCCCGATCGGAGCCCCGCCGTGGCAAGGGAAAACTCAACGCCCGGGCCCTTCCCGCGGTACCACCACCAGACGCGTCCCGCTCCGGTCGGCTTCCCGGCGCCAGATTCGCAACCGCACATCCGGACCGGCCGCCTCCCGCAGCGCCTCCCGCGCCTCGTCCGGTGTGTGGACCCGCCGGCCGTTGACTTGGAGCAGCACGTCACCCGGACGCAACCCCGCCCGGGCGGCCGGTGACCCGACCGGGACCCGCTCCACGATCACGCCGCGGATGTAGTCGGGGATGCCACGGTCGCGTCGCTCCTGCTCGCTCAACGAAGCAAACTCGAGATCTTCCCACGGGTCGGTGGCCGGTGGCGCAGGGCCTTCCTCCGCCAACTCCGGTTCGGGCATCTCCCCCAGGGTCAGCCGAACGGTCCGCGTCTGACCGTTGCGCCAGACTTTCAAGGTTGCCTCGGTGCCGGGTCGTGACTGTGAAACCATCAACCGAAGATGCCGCGCATCCCGCACGCCACGGCCGTTGAATTCCAAAATGAAATCGCCCTCCCGCAGGCCGGCCGACTCGGCCGGCGTTCCGGTTTCGACCCCGCCCACCAGCGCTCCGCCCGACTCCGGTAGGTCGAACTCCCGACTCAGGTCGGATGTCAGGCGCCGCAGATAGACCCCCAGGTACCCGCGGCGGAACCGGCCCTCGGTCAGCAGTCGTTCCATCACCACCCGGGCCATGTTGATGGGCACGGCAAAGCCCACACCCACACTGCCCCCGCCGCCCGTGACGATCGCCGTGTTGATCCCCACCAGCCGGCCCTGCACATCCACCAGTGCACCCCCGGAATTGCCCACGTTGATGGGCGCGTCCGTCTGGATGAAATCTTCGTAATCTGCCAGACCCAGCTCGCCACGGCCCACGGCGCTCACGATCCCCATGGTCACCGTCTGGCCCACGCCAAACGGATTGCCCAGCGCCAGCACCAAGTCGCCCACCTCCAACTGGTCGCTGTCCGCAATTACCATCGCGGGCAGATCGCGTGCGGGGATCTTCAGCACCGCCACGTCCGTATGGGGATCCGCCCCGATCACCTCGGCCTCATACTCCGTGCTCCCGTCGGCCAGGCGCACTCGGATCTCGTCGGCCTTCTCCACCACGTGAAAGTTGGTGAGGATGTACCCGTCTTCGGAAACGATCACTCCCGACCCCAGACCACGGGCCTGGTATTCGCGCGGTCCCCGGTTGCGTCGAAAGCGGTCACCGAAAAAGCGCCGGAACCATGGGTCGTCCAGAAAGGGATGGACCCAGTCCTCCTCACGAAGCGTGCGCGTGGTGTACACGGTCACCACGCTGGGCGCAGCCCGCCTCACCACCGGCGCCAGGCTCGTGCGTTCCTTCAGCTCGCGCGGCAAAGGTTCGGGATCGAACCTCAGTTTGGGCAACGGCCGTTGGGCCCGGACCGTTCCCGCCGGATCGCAGACCCCCAACCAAGCCGCCACAAGCATCGCCAGGATCATGCGAGCCCGCCCCCGCCAGCGTGCCCACCCGGAAGCGGTCTGGCGCTTGAACTCGTCCGGATGCATGACCGTCCTCGGCATCCCCCGGCCGCTCGTGCCCGTCCGGTCCGTGCGGCTGCACCGCAACCCTTGACCCAAGCTCACGCCGAAACGTAGCGCGCTTCCCATCCGAATGCCAACCTCCCCTCCTCCTCCGCCGCCGCCGGGGCCGGAAGCAGCCGCACCGCGGTACATCGTTCCGACCGGCTACCCGCGGCTCAGCGGAGACGAAGCCGATAAAACGCAGGGGCCGAAGTCAACGGGAGCCGGACCCGATGCAGCCCGCCCGTCGGCACGGGAGCGGTTCCCAGAAGCTCGAACCCTCCCCCCGCCAGGTTCGTCAGCCGCAGAAGCTCCCACTGCGGCGACGGCGCAGGCCAGCTCAGCTCCAATGTATCGGCAGAGATCAGACGAACCCTCAGCCGCGGCGGCTGCAGGAGCCGCGCGTAAAAGCCATCGCCGCCACCCCCGGCAAAGGCCGGTTGCAAGGCCCCGGACACCCACAAGTTCGTGGAAAGTGTGCGCCCGCCCACCCACAGGTGGCCCGCCGGATCAGCTGCAACGGCGTAACCGTAATCGTTGCCGGTCCCGCCATGATAAAAGGCGTACTCGAGCCGTTGCCCGGCGGGATCCAACCCCACCAACGCGGCGTCCCAACCGCCGGCCACGGTATCGCGGCCGCCCTCGGGGACGTTCCAGACCGGGAAATTGGTGGAACCGACCACACCCACGATGTGCACGCGGCCCTCGCGGTCCACGGCCACGTCCCAAGCCTCGTCACGCGCCGTCCCTCCGAATGCCACCGAGTACACCCAGCCGGTCGAGGCTTCGGCCGGGATCTTCGTCACAAACCAGTCGGCCAGCGCCCGGTTTGTCCCGACCGCGCCCAACAGGTTGGTGGTGGTCACGGGGAAATCGGGGGATTCAGTGGTTCCCACCACGTATGCGTTGCCCTCTGCGTCAGCGGCAATGCGCGCAGCCGCATCCGTGAACGTGCCACCCAGGAAGGTGGCGAACTCAAGCTCGTCCGAGGACGAAAACCGGCACACGAACGCATCCGGCAGGGTGTTCACGTTCGTGGCCAGTTCGCTGGGATCGTTGATTCGCGGTTGGATGGGATGAACCGTGGGGAAATTCGTGGACTGCGTCACACCGGTCACCCACCAACGACCGAGCCCATCCACCGCCACGCCGGTGCCATGATCCGCATTCGTCCCGCCCAGATAGGAGCTGAACAGCAGGGACGTGCCGTCGGCCGAAAGGCGCACCACGAACGCATCCCGCCCCCCTCCCGGTACACTCTGCAGCGGCCGTGCCAGGGGGAGGTTGGTGGAATCGGTCAGCCCGGTTATCAAGGTCTGGCCCGCAGCGTCCACTACCAGCCCGATCCCTTCGTCAACGCCGGTGCCTCCGAAAAATGTGCTGTACACAAGGTCGGCCCCCTCCGGCGTGAGCTTGGCCACGAACGCGTCCAGCGGCGGCGCACCCAGGGTCGGGTCCGGCTCTCCCGCAGGCGCCGCCTGCAGTGGGTTGCGAGTGGGGAAATTGGTGGAGGCCGTGAAACCGGTGAGATGGACCGCCCCCGCCGCATCCACCGCCATGGCCAAAGCCGCCTCGTGCGCAGCCCCGCCCAGATAGGTCAACCAGATCAGGTTCGAGCCGTCCGCACTGATTTTGGCCACGAACACGTCTCCGCCCACCGCGGTCCCTCCGCCGTATTGGGTCTGGAATCCTCCGGCGCTCACCCACCAGGTCGAGGACGTCGTTTCTCCCGCCAAATAGCCGTTTCCCTCGGCATCCGTCCCCACGGCCCAGATGGTGTCGTTGCCGCCGCCGCCCCAGTAGCCCGAGTGTTGGAACACCGGATCAATCACCAACGACCGACCCGTGTCATAAGGTCCGAGCCGGAACCGCACCAGCGGGACCTCGCCTTCCACCAGCTCGAATGCGCATGGAACCTCCGCCCTCCCGGCCCCGCCGTCCTGAAATGCCCGCGGCCGATGCAGCCGAAACTCCGTGGCAGCCACCACCATCACCAGATCGCCGTTCTCACCCAAACGCACCCTGTCGGCACCCTCGACGACAAACCGGATCCGCTCCGGGTGGGCGCCCGGTGCCAGGTGATACTCCATCTCCAACAACCGATCCGTGGCCCGGTGCACCACATCCACACCGGGATAAACCTGCTCGAACCGGATGGCCCGGCTGATCGGCACCCGCCGCCGCCACCGCCCCGGATCCGATCCCAGCAAATAGTGCACCCGCCCGGCCAGGGGTTCCACCGACACGGCCCGCGCACGCGGGTCAGCATCCAGCCACCGGAAATGCAAAGCTCTTCCAAGGGCCCGGCCGGACCGGTCCCCGGCCGCCGGAAGTTCACCCCGCGACGGCTGCCGAACCGCAACCGCACCCGGAGAAGCCAGCCACACCGTCACACAGTCGGGAGCCAGTCCGTGCACCGCGCCGCGCGTCTGCGACACATACCGGTAGCGGGAATCGGCCTGTCCGACGTTTGGTTCGAACCACGCCGGCAGCCCCTGACCCTGTACCGGCCCGGCCGCGTCCTTCAGCGCCGCGAAGCCCAGTCCGACCCATGCCAGCAGCCCCGCCAAGGCCCAGGACGCGGGACGAACCGGGCAACGGCCCGGCCAACCGGCCGGAGGGAACGGATCGGAGAAGCGATCGGAAACTTTCATTGCACAAGCGCGCCAGGGTTAAAACTCGCGGGTGTAACCGACGCCAAACTGGAAGCGGGGCCGGCCGCTGCTGTACCGCTTGTCGTAGTTGATAGGGATGCCGTAATCGAGGCGCAAGGGACCAATGGGCAGGTCCAGCCGGATGCCGAACCCCCAGTTGTCGCTCCGGTTCGAAAAGTCGAAGTCGAACGCGTCGGCCATCACGTTGCCCACATCATAGAACACGGCAAACCGCAGTCGCTGAATGACCGGAATACTGTACTCGACCGAGCCGAACCAGTAGGTGTTGCCGCCGATGGGCTCGGAGAACCCGGGTTCGCGCGGCGCCACCTCGCGATACTTGAACCCGCGCAACGAATACAGCCCGCCCAGATAAAACCGGTCGTAAAACGGCACGACCTCGGTGTCCCCCCAGGTGTCGGCCACACCCACGCGGCCCAGAATTTCGATGATGTGCCCTTCAAAAAAGCCGGGGTAATACCACGCGGTGCGCAGTTCGGTCCGCCAGTACTCCTTTTCACCGGGCCAGGGCCCGGCCGCGTCCGCGTACAATTCGATGCGCTGGCCCCGACTCGGCAACAGCGTGCTGTTGCGCGTGTCATAGGCCAGGGACAACCCGATGCGCGACACCAGGGCGTTGCCCTCCTCGGCAAAGAGGGCCGAAGGCGCGTTGGCCGGGTCCAACCGGATCAGCTCGCCCCGCCCCGGCAACGGCTCCCGCACCCAGCGCGTCGGGTGCAACCCGGGATCCAGATCGATCCCCACGTTCTCCACCGTGTAATTGATCCCGCCGATGAAAAAGTCGCTCCAGAGGCTCCGGCGCAACCCGAGGCTGATGCCGGTGCGGGTTTCATCATACAGCCCGCCGAAGCTCTGGTAGGCCAGGTCCCGGTGGTACAGGTCTACGCTGAAACTGAGTTTCCGCCCGAACAACCACGGTTCGACGAAACTCATGATGTAATCCTGGCGCTCGGTGCCCACCTGGAGGCGGAGGCGAAACTTCTGGCCGCCTCCCGAAAAGGTGGGCGGATGAAACAGGTCGAAGTTCCCCTGCGTGAACTCCACAAAGCCCACCAGCGCGTCCACGGAACTGAATCCGGCACCCAGGGTGATGTTGCCGGTGTTTTTCTCCTCCACCGCCACCAGGAGGTTCCGGCGCGTGGGAATGTCGGTGGGTTCGGGCTTCAATTCCACCTTCTCGAAGTATTGCAAACCCTTCAGGCGCGCCTCGCTGAGTTTCACCGCCACCATGTCGAACGGTTCGCCCGGTGCCACCGCCAGTTCGCGCCGGATCACGCGGTCCTTGGTCTTGGTGTTGCCGCGAATGTCAATCTTCTCGATGAACACCTTCTGGCCCTCGTTGATGATGTACTCGAGGTCCATGGTGTTGCTCTCGGTGTTGGGGATGCGGCGGACCCGCAGGTTGGGCGAGCTGGCGTTGACGTCAATGTAACCCTGCGCACCGTAAAAGTTCTCGATCGCCACCAGGTTGTTGGACATCCCGGCCGGTGTGAAAATCTCACCGGGTTTCATGGTGAAGGCCCGGTGCAGGGCGCGCGTATCGTACCAGAGCCGGCGCGCCTCGCTGTCCGCGGGCGGCTTCGGATCCGGTTTGAAGTCCGGCGCCACCGCGTTGGTCGGCAGCAACGTCGTGCCCACAAACCGCACACTGCCCACCTTGTACGGCTGCCCCTCGAAGATCTCGAACCGCACGATCATCCGGTTCGGCCGGGGATACTCCAGCTTCACGTCCCGGATCTCGAAGTCAATGTAGCCGTGCTGCCGGTAGAACTCGGCCAGCCGTTCCCGGTCCTCGTCAAGTTCCTCGTCCTTGTAATAGCCGCTGCCGGTCAGCCAGGAGAACATCCAGTGCCGCCGGGTCTTGATCACCTGGGCCAGGCCCTTGCGCGTCGGCCGGAACAGCCGGCCCCAGAAACCCACCCGCTCCGGAAAGGCACGCGCACCGACAAACTCGACCCGCTCGATCTTGATCTTGGGACTTTCCTGGATCTCGAAGGTGACGGAGGCACGCCCGGCCGCCTCGTCAATGTTGACCACGTATTGAACGCGCGTGTTGGGATAACCCTTGCTCTGATAAAGCTTCTGGATCTCCTGGCTGTCGGTGAAGAGCTTGCGTTCGATCAACGGCTGGCCCACCTGCGAGCTGATCCGTTTGCGCAAGCGTGCGTCGCTGAACTTCGTGTTGCCGCGAAATCGGATCTCCGTCAGGCGCGGATTGCCCTGTACCACGTAGGTCAGCACCAGCCCCTCCTCGGTGCGATCCGCCAGCACGCGGATGTTGTAGAACTGGCCGGTGGCGTAGAGGCTCCGGATGTCCTCGTCCACGGCCGCCGGCCGGTAGACGTCGCCGGGTTTGACCCGGATGTGAGCCCGGAGCATGGCATCGCTGACGGCCGGCGGACCTACATGACGCACATCCACCCGCACCACCTTGAGCTCTTGGTGGCCGAACGGGGCCAGTTGCCCGTGCACCGGAACGGTCCAACCGATCAGATAGGCCAGCAAGAGAATGCGCAGCAGGGCATGCATGGTCAGGGCGCGGGCGGCAGATCCTCGGCCTCCACCTTGGCTACGCTCTCGAACCGCGTGTAGGGACGCAAAAACACCAGGTCAATCTCCCCGGTGGGACCGTTCCGCTGCTTGGCAATGTACAACTTCACTGGAATGGACTCCTGATCGAAATCGCGGGCCGGGTCGTCCTCGTCACGGCCCTTGGTGTCCCGGTACAAAAGACCCACCACGTCGGCATCCTGTTCGATGGCGCCGGACTCGCGCAGGTCCGACAACCGCGGCGCCTCCCCCGCACCGCGCTTTTCCACGTCCCGGTTCAACTGGCTCAACACGATCACCGGCACGTTCAGCTCCTTGGCCAGCGCCTTCACGCCGTTGGAGATGTCGGCGATCTCCTGCTGCCGGTTCTCGGCCCGCCGCGAGGTGGAATGCAGCAGTTGCAGGTAATCAATGACGAACAACCGGATTCCATGCTGCTGCGCCAGGCGCCGCGCCTTGGCCCGCAACTGCAGGATCGAAAGCCCCGAGGTGTCGTCAATGTAAAGGGGCGCCCCCGCCAGCTTGCCCGCCGCGGTCGTCAGCTTGGGAAAATCCCGTTCGGCCAGGAACCCCTCGCGCAGATTCCGCAGGTTGACCCGCGCGCGGGAGCAAAGTAACCGCATCACCAGCGACTCGGCCGTCATCTCCAGGCTGAACACCGCCACCGGCAGCCGCAGGTCAATGGCCACGTGCTCGGCAATGTTCATCGCCAGCGAGGTCTTGCCCACGCTCGGCCGGGCCGCAATCACGATCATCTCCCCGCCGTGCAAACCCGTCGTCAGCCGGTCCAGATCGGGAAACCCGGTGGGCAACCCGCTGAGCATGCCCTTCTGGGTGTAAAGCTTCTCGATCTTGCCAATCGCATCCCGCACCAGCTCGCGGATCGGCACCGTGCCGCCTTCCACCCGCTCCTCGCTGATCCGCAGGATGTCCCGCTCCACCTCGTCCAGCAGCTCCTCGACGTTCCCCTCGTATTCGAAGACGCGACCAATCACACCCGTGCAGGTCTGGATCAGCCGGCGCAGCAGGTACTTCTCGTAAACAATGTTGGCGTAATAGGCCAGGTTGGCGGCCGAGGGAACGGCATCCGGCAGCGACGCCAAATAGGCCAGTCCACCGGCCATCTCCAGCCGGTTGACCGGTCCACCCTGCCGGCCGTCGTCCCACGGCGGGGCATCCTTCAACCGCTGCTGCAGCGTGATGACGTCGATCGGCTCACGCTGCTCGAACATCTCGATCAGCGTCCGGTAAATGATCTGATGCCGCGGATCGTAAAACACCTCCGGCTGCGCCTTCAGCAGCTCCAGACTCTCGCCCATGCACGGATTGGGCGACAACAAGATGCACCCCAGCACGCCCCGCTCCGCCTCCAGCGAGTGCGGAGGCAGCCGGTCCGTCCCGGTCACCGGCGGCGCAGAAAGCCGGCGGCGCCGACGCGACTTCAAATCGGCTTCGACTGTGCCCGGGTCACTCATCCGTCACACGAAACACTTCCGGCGGCAGGCCCGCAGGCCGTTCCGGATTCGCACCGCCAGCCCGGTATTCAATCGCACCCTGCGAAAGCGGACAAGGAGAGAATCTTCCCCCGGCCGCATGCAGCCGGCACACCTCCCGTGCAGCCTCGAACCACGGCCCTTGCGCCTCCTCTGCCCGGCCTTTCCACCTTCCCCTCACCCCGCCCCACCCGTGCATCGGGCCACTTCCGCGCAGGGTTCCCACGCCGTGCGATCAGCCGCCCCGCCGGCCGGCTGGCGGGCTTGTTTTTTCACCGCAAAGGGCCTAGGTTGACCCCATGAAGCACGGGGTCGTGCCAGTGCAGATCCGCGGGCTTTGGCCCAACCAGAGTGGTTGCGCCCTTTTCATCGGGAACGAAGACAAGGTCTTCATCATCAACGTGGACCCGTGGATGGGCAAAACCATCAGTGACTTCATCCACCAGCGGGTCCCCGAGCGACCCCTCACGCATCACCTGATGCTCAGCATCTTCAAGGGGTTCGGCATCACCGTCGAGCGCATCGTCATCACCGAGCTCAAGAACCAGACCTTCTACGCACGCCTGATCCTCCAGCAGGAAAATGAGCTGGGCCGCAAACTCGTGGAGCTGGATGCCCGCCCCAGCGATTGCCTGGCCCTGGCCGTCGCCTTGAAAGCCCCGATGTACGTCACCCGCCAGCTCTTCGATGAAATGGAGGACATGAGCGAGCACCTCCAGCGCATCAACGATCAGGAGGAACTGGAATAACCTCACCGGTTTCGGACCGCTCCCCATGCGTGCTCCTGCCACGCCCCAGTCCCCCGTCGTCCTCGTCTGCGGCGACGATTCCGTCACCGTGAAGGAACGGGCCCGTCAAATCTTCGAGGCCTGGGGCGGGGGCCGCCAGCTGGGCGATGAGATCCTCGACGGCGCGGTGGCAACCGCGGCCGAGGCCGTCTCGGTGATCGAACGAACCCGGGAGGCCCTCCAAACCCTCCCCTTGCCCGGCTCCACCAAGGTCGTCTGGCTGCGCAACTGCTCCTTCCTGGGCAGCGAACGCCCAGGGGACACCGCGGCCGTCAGCGAAGCCCTCAACGCCTGGGCACGCGAACTCCAGCAGTTCGACTGGCGCGGCGTGCGCCTGCTCGTCAGCGCCGGCAAGGTGGATCGCCGACGCAGCTTCTTCAAGGTCCTCGACCAAATCGGACAGGTCGAAATCCACACCGGCTGGACACCGGAAGACCGGGACTGGCCCGAGCGGGCCGCCCTCTGGATCCGGAATCGCCTTCGCAGCGCCGGATACGAGATCGAAGAGGAGGCCCTCGTTGCGTTCGTCAGCCAGGTCGGGCCCTCCCTGCCCTTGCTGCAAAGCGAACTCGAAAAACTCTGCCTCTACGTCGCCCCGCGCAACCGCATCACCCCGGCCGACGTCGAAACCATCACCGTCCGAAACCGGACCGCCCAAGCATTCGCACTGGCCGACGCCGTCGGCGCCCGTGACCTGCCGCGGGCTCTCCGATGCCTCGAACAAGAACGCCGCTCAGCCGTCGGCGAGACCGACCGCAGCGGCATCGGCCTCCTCTACGGCCTCGTCACCAAGATCCGCGCCATGCTGCTGGCCCGCGACCTCACCGAACGCGGCTGGGTCCACCCCCGTCTGGAATACCCCGCCTTCAAAGCCCGCCTCCAAAAACTCCCCGCCGAAGTCCTGCCCGCCGACCGCCGCCTCAACCCCCTCGCCATCCACCCCTTCGTCCTGCACAAGGCCCTCCGCGACGCGCAAAACTACTCAAGCGCCGAGCTGGTACGGGCGATGAAATACCTGGAGGAATGCAATCGGGCCCTGGTCGGCAGTCGGCTCGATCCCGACCTGCTGCTCCAGCGACTGCTGGTCCGCATCATGGCGGAAAGCCGACCCGTGCCGAGCCCCGAGCCCACATTAATCCGAGCATGAGTCTGCCGCCAGCCAAGGTCCTGGTCATGGTGAGCGGTCGGGAAGTCTGGCTCCGCATCACCGGCCACGCCAACTTCACCGCTGCTCCCGATTTCAAGGCCCTCGTCCACGGCCTCCTCCAAAAAGGCTACCACAGGTTCAAAGTGGACCTGAGCGATTGCGTGCTGTTGGACAGCACCTTCCTGGGGCTCCTCTGCCGCTTGGGCGTCCAACTCCACCAGTCCGGCGACCCGGAAGCGGGAGTGGACCTCCTCAACCCCACCCCACGCGTCGCCCAGCTCATCGAAGGCCTCGGCGTGACCGATTACCTCCGCATCATACAGGAGCCACGAACCATCCCCGGCACTTCCCACGGCACCGAAACCGTGCTGGGAGCCGGAGGAACCGATCGCATCGAGCTCGCCCGTACCAGCCTCGAAGCCCATCAAACCCTCATGGCGGTCAACCCGGCCAACCAGTCCCGCTTCAAAGACGTGGCCCGCTTCCTCCAGGAAGACCTTCAGAAACTCGAAGAAGCCCGCAAGCAGCCGGGCGGCTCTTCCACTTGAAGACACGGCACCCGCCACGCGCGCCTGCAGGCCAAAACCAACCTCCACCCACTTGCCACCCCGCCGGTCCAGACCTAGACAGGCACGCCCGGGCCGGCACATTCCCCGCTGGTTGATTGCAGGACCGCATCCGTTGGGGCCTCAAGGACACCAATCCCGCCTGGCGGTGGCTGGAGCCCGAGGTCAGCCCCGGCATCCCCGGCCGCGGCACGGCAAACGAAGCGCATACCTCACAACGGGAGGCCCTACAGAGAGGCAAAGGGAAAAAGGCACCTCACTCGCATCCGCGCCTGCGCTGCGGCACCAGGACCGACACTGGCGGAGTCCTCTGACTCGGGCCCTTGGTGAACGGGCGCGCAAATGGACCGCCGTCAGGCCAGCCTTGTCCTCACGACAAGGCGCGGTCCATCAGGGCCTGAATCTCGCGCTTGCCCTTGGCCCCCACCATCTGCCCGATCACCTCGCCGTTTTTGAAGAGCAACAGCGTGGGGATCGCCTGCACCCCGTACTTTGCTGCCAAGTTGCTTTCCTGGTCCACATCCACCTTCCCGATGCGCACCCGCCCCTGGTACTCCTCCGCCAGCTCGTCCAGAAGTGGCGCTATCATCTTGCAGGGACCACACCAGCTGGCCCAAAAGTCCACCAGGATGGGCGTGGGCGATTTCAACACCTCCTGCTCGAAATTCTGCCCCGTCAGCGTGACGATCAAAGGGGAAGCCATTGTACGAATCCTCTCTTTCCGGTCAGACCAGACCTTCTTTCAAATCCCAGCCGGGCACTGCCTCGCTCCTCTCACTCGAGCGGCAGCAGGAATCCCAAATAAACCACCGAAAGCAGGGCAAGGACTCCGGCCACGATCGCTCCGATGGCCAGTCCCTGGTCCACGCCCGAGACCGCGGGGGCCACGGGCGCCCGCTGTACCACAGGGGCGGCAGCCGCGCGAGGGGCCGCCGCCGGAGCAGCAGCGGCTGCCGGGGCTGGCCGAGCACCCGCCGCAGGAGCAGCAGCAGCCGGTGCGGCCGCAGGCGCCGCCGCCGGTGCTGGCGTGGGCGCGGCCGGCCGGGGCGCGGTACCCGGTCCTGCGGGCGGCAACGTGGGCAGCTTGATGGTCGGCGCGGCCGTCGGTTTGGGCGGCAAGGTGATCCGCACGGTTTCCTTCTTCGGCTGGACCTTGCCCGTCTCCTTCTTCGGAGGTACGGCCCCGCCCGGCAAATTTGGGATGTTCTCGGCCATACGAAAAGCTGAGCCCGAACCTAAGCCGCCCGTCCGGCACTGTCAAACGCGAAACCGGAACCGCCAGAGACCTCGCCACCTGCACACGCCGGGACCTCACGCCGCCCCCTCCGAAGGACCGCCCTCTTCCCAGAGCCCGCGCTTGACCCTGCACGAGCGATCGTGCCATTCTGGCAATGCTCTCAAGGCTGAGAAGGTTCCGCACCGAATCTGCAAGGGATCTCCGAAGAGGAAACTCCGACCAATGCGTCCCAAACGGTTCACACTCGCCGAGGCAGGCGACACAGATTGACCCCGCCATGCACCTGCTTGACCGGCCAGCAGACATCAATCGGTTCAATCCCCCTTTTCGGCTGCCGGAATCGCGGCACCCGAAGGGCGCAGCACAATCCGAAGGTCGTCATCCGAAAACGCGGGACGAAAGGAGGTGAATCCCTGAACAGCCGGTGACAGCGCGGAGATTAACCGCGAGCGCAAATGTTCCGGAACCCACGGGATTTGCGATGAGATTTCCGGCGCCGCGCGCCGGGTCACAAGAATCCACACAAAAACGCAAACCACAAACGGCAGAACGGACCATGAAAACAACGAATCAAGCCCTCCCCAGCATGGCCCGGGACATTCACGGACGTCCCGGCACATCCTCGGCAACCGCGGCCACGCGGTTCTTCTGCCTCGCGACCCTCGGATGGTCGTCGCTGACCGCGCAAGGCTGGCAGGTCACCGGCCTGTACAACACCGGTGTGGACGATTCCGGCAACGTCCTGCCGGCCACCAGCCCCGATCCGCACTACAGCGTGACTTTTTACACCGACACCGGACCCGCCTACGTCCGGCCAGTGGTGTTCCACTTTGGGGATCCCAACTGGCAGGCATGGGTCACCCCGCCAGCTGGATCGGCCTGGGTGGGCCCCACTGCGACGACCGACATTTACCCATACGACGCTCCCGGGTGGTATGTTTACACGTTGCGCTGGTGGCTTGACCCGGGCGGATGGGACCTTTCTCAGTTTCGTCTCAGCGGATTCTGGGCTTCGGACAATACCTCAACCATTTACCTCAACGGCCAAGCCACTGCCCATTGGCGGGATGATTGGGGATTTGTATCTCTCCAGTATTTCGAGCTGGATGGCCTCGTGGCAGGAGAAAACACTTTGGAGTTCCATGTAAACAATGGCTGGGGCCCGACCGGCCTCTTGGTCACTGGCCTGCAGCTCAGCGGGCCCATGGGAGCCGTGCTGCCGGACAGCGGCTCCACACTCCCCTTCCTGGCCGCCGCACTGGCGTTGATCAGCAGGCTCCGGCCGCAAGCGCCTCCACGCGCGGCCTGCACCTGAAGAAGCAGCCGAAACCCGGAACGCGCAGCGGACCGTGTCCGCTGACAGTCCCAAGCCGCTCCGGCGCACAAACCCGTTTCGACCGGTCCGCCAAGGGCGGGCGTCCGGAAATCCTGACGCCCGCCTCTTCCATCGTGCCTCTTCCATTCCCCGGCTCACCAGCGCTTCAACCGTACGCCGCCCCAAGGATCCCCACACCCTGCCAGGCGCATCCGGAAGCGTTCACGCCCGAGGGCGCCTCTGCGAATACCTGCCTTTCTCCGCAGGATCTCATTCCCGGAGTCTGGTCGGTCCGTTTCCTGGCGCACCCGGCTACCCTCGGCATGGCAGCGGCACGGGTGCGGCACTCATCAGCCGCACCCGCGATCGTTAGAGGCGGTCCCTGTTGCCACGTCGCACTTGTGAATTGCCTCGCAACGTCGCAACCCGCAGGCTCGAGCCGTGCCAACCCGCTTGTCATTCGAGTGCAGAGCCGGGCGGCCCGCAGCATTCTGGGCTTTCATGGCCGGCGGGCTGCTCGCGGTTTCAGCGGTCTGGGCGACAGCGGCGGAAGCTTCGCCCTCTCCACGGCCGGAAGACTGCACAGCCGTGCTCGAACCCATCCGCCAAAAGGCCGGTCTGCCCTCGCTGGCGGCCGCAGTGGTGTATCAGGACCGTTGCGTCGCACTGGGGGCCACCGGCCTTCGAAAGGTCGGAGGCCGAAACCGCGTGACCCCGGAGGACAAATACCACCTCGGTTCGCTCACCAAATCCATGACCGCCACACTGGCGGGACGGTTGGTGACGCAGGGCAAGCTCCGGTGGCAGACCACGCTGGCCGAGGTTTTTCCCGACCTGGCACCGCGATTCGACCCTGCATATCGTGACGTCACGCTGTTACAGCTTCTCGCCCATCGGGGCGGTGTGCCCGCCTCCCTGGACGAGGGCGGCCTTTGGACCCGGCTGTGGGGCCTGACGAACCCTCCGCGCGTTCAACGCATGATCCTGCTGGAAGAGGTGACCGCCCGCCCGCCCGTCGCTCCGCCCGGATCCCGCTTTCTCTACTCCAACGCGGGGTATGCCCTTGCCGGCGCCATGCTCGAGCAGGTAACCGATACCCCTTGGGAAACGCTCATCCGCAAGGAACTCTTCGAACCCCTGGGCATGACCTCGGCCGGATTCGGTCCACCCGCCCGGCCGGGTCGCGAAGATCAACCCTGGGGCCACATCCCCGAAGGCGACACGTTTCGCCCCGTCCCGCCCGGCCCGCGCGCGGACAATCCCCCCGCCATTGCGCCGGCAGGAGCCGTCCACAGCTCGCTGCCGGATCTGGTCCGGTATGTGGCCTTCCATCTGCGGGGTGCCCGGGGCGTGGAACCTCTCCTGCCACGGGACGTGTTCGAGCGCCTGCACCGGCCGGTCGGCGACGACACGCATGCGCTGGGCTGGATCGTGGTTCACCGCGACTGGGCCGGTGGAAATGCGCTCACTCATAGCGGGTCCAACACCACTTTCTTCGCCGTGATCTGGATGGCGCCGGCGCGGGATTTCGGCCTGGTGGTGGCGTGCAACGCCGGCGGACCCCGGGCCGAACAGGCCTGCGACCGCGCAGCCTGGGAACTGATCCGGCGATATCTTCTCCAACCTGAGCCCGCGGCTCCCTGAAGGCGCCAAGGGGTTCACCTCCTCCGACGGCTTCCCACGTGGAACCGAATTTGGAGTGGCCTCCGGACCGCACGCGCGATTCAATGGCCCAAGGTCGCCGGGCGGCAAACCCGGATCGGCAACGGGGGCCCCGGCACGGCTTGAATCCCAGGAGAAAGGTCCGACCCATGTGGCAACGATGGCTTTGGACAATCGGCCTGGCGGCCGGCACGCTGGCTGCACAGGAGAAGGTGATTCCCCTCTACGAAGGCCCTGCTCCCGGCTCGGAAGACTGGACCCACACCGAGCGGGAAAGCGTGTCCAACCTCTGGAACACCCGCATCGTTTTCAACGTGTCGCGCCCCACACTGACCTGGTTCGCCCCCGATCCGTCCCAGGCCAACGGTACCGCGGTGATCATCTGCCCCGGTGGCGCGTTCTTCGCTCTTTCGATTGACAGCGAGGGCCACGACGTGGCCCGTTGGCTGGCCGCCCGGGGTGTCTCCGCCTTCGTGCTGAAGTACCGCCTGGTGAAATGCGAGACGGACGATCCCACCCGCGAAATCATGACGCGCGGACCACTCGACCAGGTGGTGGCGCCGGTGGTGAAACTGGCGCTGGCCGACGGGTTGGCCGCCATCCGGCACGTGCGCCAGCATGCCGCGGAATACAAGGTCCATCCCCGGCGCATCGGCATCATGGGGTTCTCCGCCGGCGGCACCGTGGCCACGTCGGTGGCCTACAACTATGACGCCACCAGCCGGCCCGACTTCGTCGCACCGATCTATCTCGCGTACCACTGGGTGCCGCGGGAGAAAGGTGTGCCCGCGGACGCGCCGCCCCTCTTCATCCTGGCCGCCACGGACGATCCGCTCCGGCTGGCGCCGCATAGCGTCGAGCTCTACCAGGACTGGACCCGGGCCGGCCACGCCGCCGAACTCCACCTCTACGAGCGCGGCGGACACGGCTTCGGCATGCGCAAACAAAACCTGCCCAGCGACCGCTGGATCGAACGTTTCGCCGACTGGCTGGCGATGCACGGTTGGATGAAACCGGCCGGCAAACCCTGAACCCGTCCGGCCGGACCCAAACCGCCAGCATTACGGGCAGGAGTCCGCACCGGCCCGCGATCGGAAGAACGAACCCCCGGCCCACGCCGGACTCGATCACACCGGTTGCCCCGGTGGGGTCGCCTGGTCCACCCGGCGAAACCGCCACCGGTGGGGCCGGGCCCGATCCGTTCGCCGCGGGGATCGCAAGAGATTCGGCAAAAACTCGGCCATTCGTTCGATTGACTCGGCAGGATTCTGGTTGCATAAGGGCTCCATGAAGAACGGGCGAAGTCTGAGCCGTCGTCAGTTCCTGAAAGCCGCTGGACAAGGTTCGCTGGGTGTGGCTGCGGGACTAGCCTTGCCGAACATTTTCCTCAACCGCACCAAGGCCGCCACGGGTCAGAACCCCTCGGAATTCATCCGGGTGGGATTCATCGGGACCGGTGGCCAGGGCATGAGCAACCTCCGCGCCCTCATGAAAAACGCGGTGGCGGTCTGCGACGTGGACAAAAATCACCTGGAGAATGCCCGGCGCGCCGTCGAGAAGGCAACCGGCCGCAATCCCGCCGTTTACTCGGACTACCGGCGGTTGCTGGAGGACAAATCCATCGACGCCGTCTGCATCAGCACGCCCGATCACTGGCACGCCCTGCCCGCCATCCATGCGTGCGAGGCCGGCAAGGACGTCTACGTGGAAAAGCCGCTCACGCTCACCATTCACGAGGGCCGGGTGATGCGCGCAATCGTCCGGCGCACCGGGCGCGTGCTCCAGACCGGCAGCCAGCAACGATCCGACACGCGGTTCCGCCGCGCCGTGGAGCTGGTCCGCAACGGGCGCCTCGGCCGGATCAAACGCGTTCTCGTGGGCCTGACGGGCGTCAACTGGACCAATGAACCGCCCGTACCGGACTCGGAGCCCCCGCCCGAGCTCGATTACGATTTCTGGCTCGGCCCGGCCCCCTGGCGTCCCTACAACAAACACCGCGTCCACTACTACTTCCGCTTTTTCTGGGATTACTCCGGCGGCCAAATGACCAACTGGGGCGCCCATCACCTCGATATCGCCCAGTGGGGACTCGGCATGGACGGGTCCGGCCCCGTCGAGATCCGGGGTACGGGCGAATACGATCCGGAAAAGCGGTTCGAGGTTCCGGTGGCCTTCTCGGTGACCTACCGCTACGCCAACGGCGTCCTCGTGGAGTGTCGCAGTCCGGGGGCGAAGGTCGGGGAGCTTCTTCCTGGCCGCGAAAAAGAGGCCCGCTTCATCCTCAACGGGAAGGACGCGTTCACCGGGTGCATCTTCGAGGGCGAGAAAGGCCTGCTTTACATCAACCGCGGTGCCCTAGCCACCTGGCCCGAGGAAATCCTGGAAGAACCGATCGGCGACAAGGACCTGCGCGTCTACGAAAGCCGGAACCATCACCAGAACTGGCTGGACTGCATCCGCACGCGCAACCTGCCGATTTGCGACGTGGAAGTGGGCCACCGCTCCGCCACGGTGTGTCACCTCGGCAACATCGCCATCCGTTCCGGCAAAGTGATCCGCTGGGACCCGGACACCGAACGCATCCTCGACGCCGAACTGGCGCACTGGGTCTCCAAGCCCTATCGGCCACCCTGGAAACTGCCGGAGATCTGAGGCACCGGCCGGTGCGGGACTGAGAAACGGCGCCGCTCACAGACGGCGCACCCGCCCACGCGGCCACAAGATCCCGGTTGGGGTCCACCAGCGGGACACCCGGATCCATGCTGAAGTGGCCGGTCCGGCCTTCAGAGCTCGGAGGTGAAACGGTACCGGCCCGAGCCCACGCGGAGCACCAGCTCGTCTCCCGACCGGCCCTGCAGCTCCACGCCCGGTGCCTGCGCCACCGGTTTACCGCTCTCCTTCACCAGGCCGGGATCGCGCGCCGGCACGTGCACAAACGCCGTGGTGTTGGGCGGCACGAGCACCTCCAGCTCCAGCCGTTTGCCGTCCAGACGCCATCGGCTTTCGATCCGGCCGCGGATGGAATCGTAGGAGGCGGACACGCGATCCAATCCCTCTCCCGCACGCGGGATCAGCGGTCGAATTCGGATGGTTTGAAACCCGGGGCCGTCGGTGTCGATGCCCGCGGCCCGGCTGTACAACCACTCGGCCACGCAGCCGAGCCAGTAGTGATTGAAGGAGTTCATGCCCGGATCCTGGAAGCCGCGATCCGGAGTCCACCCGTCCCAGCGTTCCCACATGGTGGTGGCGCCCCAGATCACCTGTTGCAACCACGAGGGATGGGTCTTGTTGAGCACCATGCGCCAGGCCAGTTCCGGATGACCGGCCTTTTCCAGCGCAAACAACACAAAGGGCGTCCCCAGAAATCCCGTGGCCAGGTGCCAGTCCTGCTCCTCCACCGTTTTCACGAACGCCCGGGCCACCTTTTCTTTCATGGACTCGGGTACCAACCCCAGTCCAAAGGCCAGCGCGTAGAACGTCTGACCGGTCTCGCCCCGGCCGTCCACAATGCGGCCGTCCTCCTGAATGAACCGCTGCACGAAGGTCGTGCCGATTCGCCCGGCCAGTTGCGCGTAACGCGTGGCGTCATTGGTTCGGCCCAGCGCCGCGGCGATCTCGGCCATCACGCGCGTGGTGTAAAAGTAGTAGGCCGTGCCGATCACCTCCGAGTGCTGCGGGCCGGCCAGCCGGAGCCAGTCGCCATAGGCGCCCGTGCCGCGAACATGATTGGTGCTGGTCCGCTCCAGATAGTCCATGTACCGCTGCAGCGCCGGATAATGGCGTTCCAGCACCCGCGTGTCCCCGTACATCCGCCACATTTGCCAGTTGCAGATCGGGCCGGCGTCGGCCCAGCCGGTGTTGCCGTACCCCACTACGTTGATGTGCGGGGCCACGTCGCCAAACGCACCGTCTTCCCGCTGGGAATCCTCACAAAGGTCCACGAGCCATTTGGTGTAGAAAGCCGCGGCGTCCATGTTGTAGCAGGCGGTCTTCATGAAGACCTGGGCGTCACCGGTCCAACCAGCCCGTTCGTCCCGCTGGGGACAATCCGTCGGGACGTCCAGAAAGTTGCCTTTCTGGCCCCAGAGGGTGTTGAGCACGAGCCGGTTCACCAGGGGGTCGGGGCAATCGAACCAGGCGGTTCGGGCCAGGTCGGAATGGACCACGACGCCGGTCACGTCGGCCGGCAGCGGGCGTTCCTCCAGGCCGGTCACCTCCACGTAGCGGAACCCGTGGAAGGTGAAGTACGGCTCGTAGGCACGGCGCTCGGGACCGGCCAGGTAGTAGGTGTCCGTCGCACGAGCCGCACGCAGGTTTTCCGTGTAAAGGGTACCGTCGGGATTGAGCATCTCGGCATGTCGAACCACGACCTTCTGTCCCGGCCGGCCCCCGGCACGCAGGCGCACCCAGCCGACCATGTTCTGGCCGAGATCGAAAATATACACCCCCGGCTTGGGTTCGGTGACCTTGAGCGCCGGAAGCTCCTCGATGCGGCGAATCGGTGGCCCGGGATGGGCCGTCAACAGCACCTGCACATTCGTGTCCACGGTGACCGGTCGCCAACCCTCGTCCCGGAAGCGCGGTGTGTCCCAACCCGGCATCTCCAGGCGCGCGTCGTAGACGCAGCCCATCAACAGGTCCGCCTCGCGAATCGGACCATGCGCGCCCTTCCAACTTCCGTCCGTCACCACCAGTTCGGTCGAACCGTCGCGGTATTCGATGTGCAACTGCGCCAGGAAACGGGTCTGTTCGCCATAGTAGTGGCGGCGGCCGGTGAAGGCCAGGTAGCTGGCATACCAGCCATCGCCCAGGATCGCCCCCACGACGTTCTCGCCCCTGCGCAAAAGGCCCGTCACGTCATAGCCGCGGTAGTGCACACGCTTGTGATAATCGGTCCACCCCGGCGACAACACGTCGCGGTCGGGAGTCCGGCCATTGAGATGGAGCTCGTACACCCCGAGGGCGGAGGCGAACAGCACCGCGCGCCGGACCTCTTTGCTCACGATGAACGATTTGCGGAGATAAGCCGCCGGGCCCATGCGCGGTTCGCTGCGTGGCACCCGACCCCACGGGGCCTCACCATAACGCGCGATCTCGGCAGCCGGTTGCCAATCAGCCGGCTCATCCGAAGTGGTCGCCCAGTCGTCAGACGCACGGGCACCGCCGCGCCATGAGCCGTCCACGGGTATGACCTGCGTGGCGCCGTTTTCGTACACGAGCACCAGCCGCCCCAACAGGCCGGCTGGCGTGGGATTCGAACCGCCGTTGCGCGCCCGAATCGCCAGCACGTTCGTCCCGGGTCGAATCCGGTCGGTCAGGTCCAGCGTGTACATCCTGCGCCAGTTCGAGCCATGACCCGCTTCACGACCGTTCACGAAGAGGGTGAAGGCATCGTCGGCGGCGATCACCATGACCGCCCTGCGCAGCGGCTGGCCCTCAAGGGTCCGGAACTGCCGGCGGAAGTAGGCCTCGCCAGGCGGTTGATCGCCCGCACGGCTGCCGGGCAGCCAGATCCACACCGCGTCGTCCAACTTCAGCGCGTCCTCCAAGGCCGCCTGCCACGGTTCCCATTCCGGTTCCAAGTCAAAACCGATCCATTGCGCCTTCCAGTCCGCCCGGTCCAGCAGGCCCATCGTCCACCGGGCCGGAGCACTCCATCCCGTGACACGACCCTCTTGATCCCAGATCCGGACCTTCCAGAACACCGTCTGCGCCGACCGCAGGGGACGGCCGCGGTATTCCACATGCACGGTTTGATCGCCCGGCACCTTGCCGCTGTCCCAAAGGTCGCCCACGTCGCGATCCAGCAGCTCCTCGCGCGAAGCCACAAGGACCTGCCACGCCGTTTGCCGCACCCCGCGTGTGCCTTCCGGAGCCTCCAGTCGCCAGCTCAGCCGCGGGCGCGGTGCCTCAACAGCCAACGGCTCCGCCTGATACTCGCATCGCAGGCCGGTGACCCGAACCGGCCCCGACGTACCGGTCGCACGCCACGCAGTGCCGGAACAGCCCGCGCCCAGGCAAAGCAGCACAGCACACCCCACGCTCAGAACGAACAGAGACAACGACCCCCAGCCCAACGGCTTCCTCATGGCGAGTACTTTCATGGCTCTCGGTTGCAGGACCCGGATCGCAGGGAAGGCGCAACCGCGCGCGCTCCCCAGAGGGATACGGCCGGCCTTCCCATCCGTACCGGGAACCAGCGTATGCACCCGGCCGGCCCGAGAAAGCATATTTTCCTGCCCCCGCCACGCCGACCACCCCGAACGGTCCAACCCATCCGCCCCGGGCCAGCGTCAGTTTCGCGGGTCGGGAGATCCCGGAGGAAGACGGCGATCGAACGACTCGGTAATGAGGCTGCTCCGCGCCGGACCGCGGCGGAGGCGGAACCATCCCAGCATCACCCCCGCCGCCACAAGGCACAACACGCCCGCCCCCAAAAACCATGCTCGGGAACTGCCACCGCTCCCGGCCGGCGGCACCTCGGCCAGTTGTGCGGCCGCGGAGGCCACGCCCTCCGGCGTCGGGCGTCCCTTACCCGCGCCCGGTTCCCGGGACGGCGACTCCAAGACTCCCCGGGCGGTCCCGTTGCCGCTGTTCGTTCCCGCTGAGACGGGTCCGGGCGATTCGTCGATGACAGCCGCCGCACCTGTTGGGGCAGCGGCAGTATCCCCCTCGACCCCACGCGCCCCAGGCGCCGGGGACGCAGCCGGCCCGGCCCCGGCCGTGGACTTACGGACTTCCCCAGCATTCTCCACTGCGGCCTTGCCCGGATCTGCCGGCGGGGCAGTCGAAAGGCGGGCTTGCGACCGCGCTTCGTCCGGTCCGCCCGTCACGATGGGGCCGGTGGCAGGGCCGGATTCGCCGGCCACGGCCGCCTCCGCCCCCGCATGCACCCTTGGACCGGTTGCCGGCACGGAAGAGCCCGCCGGGATCTTGCCGGGGTGGGCAGGCTCGGCGGAGCTCTGCGCATGGTCTTCGCTTGTCTGCGCAGCCGGTTCGTGAGCTGACACGGGTCGGGGAGGGGTCGGTGGTTCATGCTCCTCCGGCTCCGGGGTGGGGCCCGCCGAAGGCCGCGCGTTTGCAAGGGCGAGTGTCGCCTGCGCAAGCGCCTGACTGGTCACCCGGCCGGGTCCGGTCGCCGCAGCGTCCGCGTGCGGTTGATCGCCGCGCCCGGCCGGTGGAGAAGCCGACTCACGTTCACCGCCCCGGGAGTCGGCCAACGTTTGTGACGCAGTGACCGCCGCATCTGCGTGCGGGGCTGGGGGCAGGCCGTTCGTCGGCGTCCGCCCGACGGTTGCTGCACCGGCCGCCGGAGGCGGTTGACGGTCGCCCGGAGTTTCGGGAATTCGAATCCACCACGGCGGTTGTCCCACCACATGAGCGATCCATCGGCCTTGCTCGGCGCGGAACACCAGCACCACCGGCTGGCGGTTGCGCCGTTGTTCGCGCCGGATGCGCCGAAGTGCCTCATTGACGGCCGCGTCAAACGGCGTCCCTACCAGGTCACGCTCGCCGCTGCAAAGGATGATCAGATTGAACCGCGCCGAGTTCGCAGACACGGTCTCGGCAAGAGGAAACACCACGCCGGGCTCGCCATGATGTTCCCAGGACCGGGATTCCAGAAAGGCCCGCAGCAGCCGCAGCATGTCGGGTCCCGATTCCGGTTGCCAGGTCTGCAGGGGGAACTGGCCCGTGATGACCGAGTGATGAAACGTCCACACACCGATCGTGTCGCCGGGCCGCAAACGCTGATCGAAGCCGGATTGGAAAAGCTGTTCCAACGTCGCCAGGAGTCCTTCGCGCCGCGGGGCCATGTCCGCCGACGTCTCGATGGCCAGCAGCCACCGCCCCTCTTGCGGACCCGCCTCGGCAGCGCCGAGCATCCCACCGCCCGCAGCCATGCCGGCCCCGAGCAAAAGCAGGCCCACCCACCACACAGCACGCCGGCAGACACCCACGACAAACCGGGCCCGGCACGCCGGTTTCATCGGCGATTGCGGAAGCGGGTTTGCTCCCGCCGGTTGAGCCGTTCCAGCTCCGCCCTCTCGTCTGCCAAAGCCGTCCGCACATGGCGGATGAACTGTTCGCACGACCACGTCCATGCTCCAAACGCCTCGACGGTCTGTCGTTCCGCGATGTCCTCGGTCACCACCAACACCTCTCCCCAGGCCACCAGACGCGCCGCGGTCCGTTCGATGAGGGCGTCGGCGGTCTGTCCCGGTGCCGAGTAGATCACCTCGATCCCCGCCCCGTCCCGCGGCGGGGCCGGACCGCGACGGTATCGCGCATCGAAGAACACGGTCACGGGCGTGCCCGTGGCATCCTGGTACCGGGTCAGGATCCGGAGGAGCTCTTCCCGGGCCTGTGCGGAATGCCGGGGACGACCCGCAGCCACCTCCGGCCACTGGTGCAGAAGGCTGTAACCGTCAATCAAAATGCGCACGGGCGTCACAAGCAGACGATACCCCGCCCGTGGAATCCGGCAACGGCGAAACCACAGGAGCGGAACGGCCCGCTCCCCGGCCGCTCCCCGGCCGCAGCCTCACCAAAAAAACGCCCGATCCTTACCGGATCGGGCACCAAAAGATGGAGATCCCATCGGCCTCCGGGGCACCAATGCCCCCCGGGCGGCCCTCACGTCAGCACGATCTTGTCACCTTCTTTCAACGTGACAATCGCCTTCTTCCAGTCCGGTGACTTGCCGGCCTGATGCGTGCGTTGCCGGCGCAGTTTGCCGCGCACGTTCATGGTGTTGACGCGCACCACCTTGACCTTGAAAAGCTCCTCGACGGCCTTCTTGATCTCGTACTTGTTGGCCCGCTTGTCCACCACGAAGGTGTACTGGTTGTATTTCTCGCTCTGACGCGTGCCTTTCTCGGTCAGACGCACCGTTTTGACTATCTCAAAGCTGTTCATGGCTTATGCACAGGGTTGCGGGCCGGGGTATGACCGGCCCCGATCCTCGTCAGTCCTCCTCGCGCAGCCGTTCCTGCACCTTCTCGAACGCCGCCCGCGTAAACAGCAGCGTGTCCGGCCGCAACACGTCATACGTGTGCAAATTCTCCCCCGTGGTTACTTCCACAAACGGAATGTTCCGCGAAGCCAGCAGGAGGTTTTCATCGGGCGGACTGGCCACCACCAGGACCGTGCCCCTGACCTCCAGTGTCTTGAGAACGTTGAGGAAGTTGCGGGTCTTGTGGTTGGGCAGCGACAGCTCGTCCACCACGATCACGTCGCCGGCCTTGAGGCGTTCGGTCAACGCCTTACGCAACGCCAGACGCTTGGTCTTGGCGTTGACCTTGAGGGAAAAATCACGCGGCTTCGGACCAAACACCACGCCGCCACCCCGCCACAGGGGCGACTGGAACGAACCCGCACGCGCCCGGCCGGTGCCCTTCTGGCGCCACGGCTTCCTCCCGGTGCCGGCCACCTCGCCCATGGTCTTGGTACAGGCGGTTCCCCGGCGACGGTTGGCCAGATGCGCCACCACCACATCGTGCACGGCTTGCGTGCCGCGCATCCCCTCCACCAACGGAAAGGTCACCTCGAGTTCCCCCTGCGGTTTGCCCAGGGTGTCTTTGACGACGAGTTTCATGGGACAGAGCTACCTCTTTGACTGCCTACTTCTTGGCGGTTTTCTTCGCTGCGCTCTTGGGCTTGGCCTCCGCAGCGGCCCCGGCCGGCACGGCACACTTGCCGCGCACCGTACCCTTGGGCCGCTTCTTCGCCTCGCGAATGATCACATAATCCCCGTTCGCCCCGGGAATGGAGCCCTTGATCAGCAACAGATTCTCCTGCTCCCGCACCTGCAGGATCTCCAGATTCTGCACCGTCCGGCGCACCTGACCCATGTGGCCCGGCATCCGCATCCCGCGACGCACCGTCCCGGGAAACAAACGCTGGCCAATCGCACCCGGCCGCCGGTGCCAGCCCTTGGCCCCGTGCGAGGCGTCACCCCCGCGGAACCCATGGCGCTTCACCACACCCTCGAACCCGCGCCCCTTCGTGATGCCAATGGCGTCCACGTAATCCCCCGGGGCAAAAATCCCCGGCCCGATCAGGTCACCGGGCTTCACCGGCAGCGAAAAGTCCCGGAACTCACGAATCCGGCGCACCGCCGTCAGCAGCACCGGTTGCCGGCTCTCCCCCTCGGGCACCGCCACACCGTACTTCTTCAAATGCCCCAGGAGGGGCTTGTTGAGCCGCTGCAGCTTCTGATCACCAAAGGCCAGTTGCACGGCGTTGTAGCCGTCCGTCTCCTTCGTCTTGCACTGCAGCACCCGGTTGGGTCCGGCCAGCACGATCGTCACCTGCTGGAGAACGCCGTTGGCGTCGTAAATCCGTGTCTGGCCGAGTTTTCTGCCGATGAGACCGATCATAAGCCACTCCGTGACAAAAAGGTTGTGAGCCGGGCCGATCAGATCTTGATGGTGATGTCCACCCCGGCGGGCAGGTTCAGCTTTTTCAGTTCATCCACCGTGCGCGCGGTGGGTTCGATGATGTCAATGAGCCGCTTGTGGGTCCGCTGCTCGAAGGTTTCCATGGACTTCTTGTCCACGTGCGGCGACCGATGCACCGTCCACCGCTCGATCTTGGTGGGCAGGGGAATAGGCCCCGCCACGCGGGCACCGGTCCGTTTGACCGTCTCGGCAATCTCGCGCGCCGAGCTGTCGATGACCCGGTGGTCATAGGCCTTCAATCGAATCCGAATCCGTTGTACTGGCATAAAGAACAGTGTGTTGCAAATTCGCCCAAGTGTTCTCCGCTCCGTTCGAAAGCGGACGGGCAATGTAGCAGGTGCGCGCCCCCGCGCAATACCTTTTTGAAACCCTCTGCAACCGTCACCGCCCCACCTCCCGGACCGCACACCGGACGCCAAGGGCGGAACCCGGACCACTCAGACCGGACGCCCGGCCACATCTGCCCTCCGCACCCGGCACGCCCCGGCGCTTTCAGAACCCGGATCGGCCGGGGCCGGCCACCCCTGACGCCCGGCCCCGCCAGAATCCCACCCCGCCGGTCCAAACCGCCTCCGTCCGGAACCAATCCGCGCCCCCTGAAAACCCGCTCCCCAACCGGAGCCGGAAATCCCGTCACCCCACGCCTCCACCCTCCCCGCAACCGTTGCCCCGATCTGACAGAAACCAACTGCCCGCCACCTGATCCGACCTCACCCTCCCGCCGGTCGGAAACCCGAGAGCCGTGCCGATGGTCTCGCTACGGCGGTCGCCCTCCCGTCTGACCAAACCGGTCGTCTCTTCCCGTTGCTCATCCGCCCGCTCGAGGTCCTCCCACACTGCAACATCACCCCCGATAAACATGTTATTGACATACATCTTTTCTCGCGCATTGTTAGAAAGCCAAACACGCGACAAAGTCGCACCGAGCACCCTGGCCTAGTAAACACCGTGGACAAACGCGACATCGGGCGGCCCGGGCCGGCGGAGGTTCGTGGCCTGCCCGCACGGCGGATCGCTCCAACCGGGAAACCCTCTCCGCGGCGCCGCCGCCGAGTCGGGGCAAGTGGTGCGCTGCCGGCGCGCCGCGGGAACCAAACCAGACAATGAGTACGCTCCACGCGATTCGGAAACGCCGGGAGATCACGGCTTTCACGGCCGACCCCATCCCTCCCGATCTCCAGGCACAACTCGAAGAAGCGCTTTATCTGGCGCCCACGGGAAACCACACGCTGTCCCGGCGATTCATCGTCGTCCGGGATCGGCAGCGGTTGGATCGGCTCAGTGAAACCACGCCCTGGACGGCCTGGCTCCGGCAGGCACCGCTGGGAATCGTGGTCGTGGCCGAGCCGGGCGCGAGCAAATACTGGCTCCAGGACGCCACCATTGCCGGAGCCTTCCTCTGGCTGGCCGCCACGGACCTCGGACTCGGCATGGCCTGGGGCGCCGTGTATCACTCCGAGGATCCCGTCGAGTCGGAAAGACGTGAATCGCATGTCCGCACCGTACTCGCCGTGCCGAACCGGTTTCGCGTCGTCGCGATCTACGGGCTCGGATGGCCCGCCCGGCAGCCGGGCCCCAAGACGCCTCACCCGCGGGACGAAGTCTTCTTTTACGAGACGTGGTCCGGGAAACGAGGCAGTCGTGCGGCGACATGGCCACGCCACCCGCAAAGTTGAAGCGCGGCTGCCGGAGCCCGTCGACCCGCGCGCCCTGCCGGACCTTCAGACCGCTCGAGGTTTCCCCGCCTGCCGCGGCTCGGACACCGGCTTTCCGGGGCCGGCACCCCCGCGTGAACGTGCCCGGACAACAGGCAGGAGCCTCGCACCGCCGCCCTGCGAAGTCCCGGAGCGGCTGCCCAGACGATCCCTGAGCCCCTTTTCCACCAGGTCCGCCAGCGTGTACCGGTCCAACGTCTCGAAGAACTTCGATGCCGCTTCATCCAGCGCCCTCTTCAACCGGCAGCCCGGCAGGAGGCAGCAGGGCCGCCCCGGACCGTCCACGCACCGAATGACCGACTCATCCGCTTCACAACGCCGCACCACTTCACCCAGGGAGATCCGATCCGCAGGCCGGCCCAGGGTGAATCCCCCTCCCACGCCGCGCACCGTCGTCAAATAGCCCGCCCGACCCAGACGATGCACCACACGCGTCAGGTGATGACGCGAAATCCCGAACCGCTCCGACACCTCGCCCACCGTCACCAGAGCCGGCGCGCGCACGGCCGCCATCATCAGCACCCGCACCGCGTAATCCGTGAACCTGTTTACGTGCATGCGCGGCGTCACCCTACCACCCGGACCGAATTTCTCCAAGGCCAAACGTGTATTTGACATGCACTTTTATCCCGACCATGTTCGCGGACAACGGAAGCCGTGCCCGTCCCGCCGGGCGCGTGCGCGCAAGCCGTTTCCAAAAACCGCATGGTCCGTGCCATGGAGATCCGCATCAAACGCGTGTATGAGCCGCCCGAGAGCGGGGACGGGGCACGGTTCCTGGTGGATCGCCTGTGGCCGCGGGGGGTCGGCAAAGAGAGTCTCCGGTTGGACGGGTGGCTCAGGGAACTCGCGCCCAGTGACGCGTTGCGCCGCTGGTTCGGCCATGACCCGCCGCGCTGGGCCGAGTTCCGGCGGCGTTACCGACTGGAACTGGCCGGAAAACCCGACGCACTGGCCGAGCTGCGGGCGGCCGCCGCCCGCGGTCCGGTCACGCTCCTCTATGCCGCACGCGACCCGCTGCACAACCAGGCCGTCGTGCTTCGCGAGCTGCTTCTCGAAGACAGCGTCGGCTCCGGATCCGATCTCGACCGGACACAGGCTCCGGGAGGCCGGCACGCCGCCGGAACCCGTTCCCACCCGGGCAGGACCTCCTTCGAACAACGCCCCGCCGGCGCCCGCTCCAAGCGTCCCAAAAGCTCCCAACCATGAACCACAACCCAAACCCTCGGCCGTCCCAACGGTCGGACAAGCGGCCGGCACCAGACCCATCCGAACCGGCAGACACTTGTGAACGTTGCGGCCGCTACGGCGCCATCCGAATGGGCGATCACCGGCTCTGCCCCGATTGCCTGAATGTCGCCGGATCGTGCTGCCCCGAGTTCGGCGCGTGGGACGGATGGTGCCCGGAACCGTCTGCCTCCACCCCCGCCGACAACTCGCCTGACCAGACATCATGAACCACTCCGAACTCTCTCATCGCGGATTCTCCACCCGCTGCGTCCACGCGGGGACCTACCTCGATCCCGTCACCGGCGGCGCGTGCACGCCCATCTTCTCCTCCACCGCCCATCGTTTCCCCCACCCCACCGGCCGGAACATCTACCCGCGATACTTCAACACCCCGAACCAACAGGTCGTGGCCCGAAAAGTGGCGGCCCTCGAGGGGGCCGAGGAAGGACTGGTCTTTGCCTCCGGCATGGCCGCCATCACCACACTCCTGGCCGCTCACCTCCGGTCCGGTGACCACGCCGTTTTCCAGGCCGACCTTTACGGCGGCACGTGGGAACTGGTCACCCGACAACTGCCGCGCTGGGGGATCTCCTTCAGCCTGGCCCGCACCGAGGCGGAAATCCAGAACGCCTGCCGGCCGGAAACCCGCTTGATCTACGTCGAGTCGCCGTCCAACCCCCTGCTCCGCTGCCTGGACCTGGCAGCCGTGGCGGCTTTCGCACGTTCGCGCGGCATCCCGACGGCCATCGACAACACCTTCGCCACGCCCTTCAATCAGAATCCGATCGCCCTGGGGTTCGACCTGGTGGTCCACAGCGCCACCAAATACCTCAACGGCCACAGCGACGTGAATGCGGGCGTGGTCGTGGGGGCCCGGACCGCCATCGAACGGCTGCGCCAGGTCGCCACCCTGCACGGCGGCATGCTCGACGCCGAGGTTTGCGCGCGCCTGGAGCGGGGCCTCAAAACCCTGGCCCTCCGCATGGAACGACACAACGAGAACGCCCTCCGGCTGGCCCGGTTCCTCCAAACCCACCCGGCCGTGGCACAGGTGCACTACCCCGGACTGCCCGAACACCCCGACCACGCCGTGGCCCGAAGGCAGATGCGCGGTTTCGGCGGGATGTTGTCTTTCGAACTTCGCCGGCCGGAAGCCGTGGATCGGCTGCTGGATCGTCTGCACCTCATTTTGCCGGCCCTGAGCCTCGGCGGTGTGGAGAGCCTCATCTGCGTCCCGGCCCGCACCTCGCACCGCCGCCTCTCCCCCGAGGAACGCCATCAGCTCGGCATCACCGACACCCTGGTGCGACTCTCGGTCGGCATCGAAGACGCGGAGGATCTGATGGCCGACCTCGACCAGGCACTGGCGCCCGGCTGAGGCGGGGGTTGGCACCAGAGATCGAGGCCACCCATCGCCGCACCGTTGGGACCGGACGCAGCGGCCCGAAACCATCCCCGGCGCACCACACCGTCGTCAGACAAGCGCGCCCTTCCGCGCCCGGAAGGTCGTCCACGGGTTCCGTTCGCCGGGCGGACCGGCGGAGATCCGGGGATGCGATCCCGCCCGAAGATGAGGCCCAACCCGGACCCGGAACCGCGAGGCGCTTGCGCAGACTCCCGGCCCCGGGGAAAAGGCACGGCGCAACCAGCCGACGAAAGTTGTATTTGACATACATCTTTTCTGAGGTAACCTGAGCCTGATACAGGCCGGCCGGTGGGAATCGAATCCCCACGGACCGGTCGGTCGCCGATCGCCCCTCGCCCGGACGATGGGCCAACGCCGGCAAACACCACACGCTGGCAGGGCCGATGAAGAGCGAAAAACAAGGTCGAACCCGGAAGTCGCAAGCACCACGCCTGAACGGGAGGGAAGGCCGGAGGCGCCACCGTGCCCCCACCTGCCCTCACCTTTTCGGAAAAGGAGGACCCGGCAGGCCAGGGTCCACGGCGCACCCGTCCTGTCGGGGCGCGGGAAAAGGCGGCCCTCTGACGGGGCGCCAGGTGAACTCGTCCCCGGAGACCGCCGGCCCGGGCGGGACCCGGAAGGGAAGCGGCCATCATTCGGGAGTACGATCATGAGCACCCCAAGCGGCAGCCGGGAAACTCATGTGATCGTATTGGGCGCGGGTTTTGCAGGACTTGCGTTTTGTCGCTCCTTGCATGCACCCGGAGTACGGATCACCTGGATCGATCGCAGGAATCACCATCTGTTTCAACCCCTGCTGTATCAGGTGGCCACTGGTTGGTTGTCCGCTTCGGACATTGCCCAACCCATTCGCAGTCTCGTGCCGCGGCGGGACGACATCCGAATCCTGCTCGGTGAGGTCGTCGCCATCGAGCCGGAACGCCGCCGGGTGATCACCACGGATGCGGTTCTGGAGTATGATTACCTGGTCGTCGCCCTGGGAGGTGTCCCCCACTACTTCGGACATCCGGAGTGGGAACGTTACGCGCCGGGCCTGAAGACCCTGGAGGGCGCATTGCGCATACGCAGCCAGATCCTGCGTTGTTTCGAATGGGCGGAAACGGTGGATGACGTCCCCTCCCGGCGTCGTTGGCTGACCTTTGCCGTCGTGGGGGGTGGACCCACCGGGGTCGAGCTCGCCGGCGCCCTGGCGGAGTTGACCCGCCGGGTCTTGACCCGGGAATTGCGCCGCGTGGACCCGGCTCGGGCCAGAATCCTGCTTTTGGAAGCCGGTCCGCGCATCCTGCCGGGCTTTTCGTCACACCTGGCGCAGTGGACCACAGCCCGATTGTCGGCGATGGGGGTGGAGATCCGGACCCGCGCGCAGGTGACCCACATCGGTCCCTGCGGCGTTCGACTGAGCAACGGGGAGCAGATCGAGACCGGCATGGTTCTCTGGGCCGCGGGTGTGGCGGCTCACCCCCTGACGGAACCATTGAGAGAGTCCCGGGACGGAGGACGAGGGCTCCAAGTGGGACCGGACCTCAGTCTGCCCCGATACCCCGAAGTGTTCATCATCGGCGACATGGCGGCCCTGTCGGACCGGCCGGAAAACCCTGTTCCCCCGTTGGCACCAGCCGCCCTCCAAATGGGACGGTATGTCGCCCGGATCCTGCGAAGGGAACTTCGCCGGCGGCCCTCCTCGCCGGCCTGGCGTCCCCCGTTCCGGTATCGGGACCTGGGTTGCATGGTGACCGTGGGCCGCGGCGCGGCCATTGCCCGGCTGGGCCGCCTGGAACTCACGGGACAGCCCGCCTGGTTCGCATGGCTGTTCGTCCATCTGCTCCGGCTGGTGGGCTTTCGCAACAAACTGTCGGTCCTCCTTCAGTGGGCTTGGGCATATGGAATGAACCGGCCCGGCGCCCGCATTCTTTACGAATTCGATGCGCGTAAGGTCCCCTCCGAAGACATCCCAGCCCGCGCCCTCCCGGCGACCGACAGGGCATCCGAGCCCTTTGTGCAGGAGCATTCCAACCATCGAGCATAGGGATATGAAAGACATCCTTGTGGAGGATCATGCCGAAATGGACGACCTGCTCCGACGCGTGCGGTCCGCCCTGGATCGCAAAGACCCCGAAGCGGCGTTCTCCCTCCTCGACCTCCTCTGGGCGCGACTGGCGGTTCACATCCGGGCGGAAAATACCCTCCTCTTCCCAGCCCTGGAGCGCGCCCATGACCGTCTCTCCATCGCGCGAAGACCAGAGGCGCGTCACGGCCCTGCCCACCCGCCCGCTCCGCTCATCGCCGAACTGCGTGAGGACCACGATTTCTTCATGCGCGAACTGACCCGGGCCGTGCTGGCGCTGAAGCAGCTCTGCCGCACCTCCTCGTGCGCGGAGGCCGGGCGTGTCTGCGATCAGGTGCGCCGCACGCTGGCCGCAGTGGAGGAGCGCCTGCGCAGACACAACGAACGCGAAGAATCCGGCGTGTACCAGCTGGCCCACCAATGGCTGGACACTGCCCAGATGGAGAAGCTTCGGAGAAGAATCGCCGACGACCTCCGCCGGATGCCCTCGCGCTGGACGTCCGGCAACCCACCATCCCGCTGAACCGGATTGCCGGGCCGGCGTCAGCTCTTCGCGAACCCTCTTGCGCGCCCACCCTCCGGATGCAAGAATCCCGCCAGAGCCGGGCAGGGTGACTTCCAGTCGATCACGGGCACGGTCATGAACTCATCCGGGGCATCAATGCATAAGGGCGAGAAGGCGCATCCACACGCTGCCGAATGGGATCCGCTGGATCCGGAGGTCCAGAACGATCCGCTGACCGCCTACAACCGGATGCGCCGGACCCGCCCGGTGGCTTACAGTTCCCGGTGGGGCTGGTCCGTTTTCCGCCACCACGAGGTTAGGTCCATTCTCTCGGCCCCGGAAACCTTCAGCAACGCGGTCACGCGGCATCTGGCCGTTCCCAACGGCATGGATCCCCCCGAGCATACGGAGTACCGCCGAATCGTGGAGGCCTGTTTCCTCCCCGAACGACTGGCACGTTTTGAGGCTCGTTGCCGGAAGAAAGCCCGGGCATGGGTCCGGCGCCTGGTCCTCAAGGGCCGCGTCGAATTCGTCCAGGAAGCCGCTCTTCCATTCGCCGCCTGGACACAATCCAACTACCTGGGCTGCCCGACCTGGTTCCAGAATCGGCTGCTGCGCTGGACCCTGGCTCACCAACAGGCCGTCCGCTCGGGGAACCGGCGCGAGTTGAACCGACTCGGGATGCGGTTCCAGCAGTTGGTGATCGAAATGTTGGAAAGCCGCCCCTCCGGCCCGGTCGCCGACCCGGAGGAGAACCTCACGACCTGGTTGCTCCGCCAGAGCGTCTGGGGACGCCCACTCAGTTACGAGGAGCTCACCAGCCTGGTGCGCAATTTCACCGCCGGCGAAATCGGCAGCCTGTCATCCGCCCTCGGAATCGTGATCCATTTCCTGGCCACCCACCCCGACCTGCAGCAGCACCTCCGTGCGCACCCCTCCCGGATCCCCTGCGCCGTCGAGGAGATCCTCCGCATCCACGGCCCCCTTCACATCAGCCGCCGCATCACCACCCGTCCCGTCGTCCTGTGCGGACGCCAGATCGCCCGGGGCGAACGCATCACCATCGTCTGGATCGCGGCCAATCGGGACGAATCCGTCTTCCCGCAGCCGGATGAGTTCCGGTTCGACCGCAACCCGGAGTCCAGCCTCCTGTGGGGTGCCGGCATCCACGCGTGCCCGGGAGCGCCCCTGGCTCGCCTGCAACTGCGGCTCTTCCTCGAAGAATTGCTGTCCCAAACCCGCGAATGGGCGCTGGATCCGCAGGGTCTGGTAACCCGGGCCACCTATCCCGCCAGCGGTTTTTCCGCCCTGCCGCTCAGACTCCGATAAAGAAGCGGCGATCCGGCCCGCCTGCCGCCTCCGCACTCCACCCGGCCTCTGTCCCCGGCCCCGGCCGGCCCCTAAAAGATGTATTTGACATACATGTTTTTCCGGGCATCTTGAGCCTCATGAAAGGCGTCTGCTTCCTGCACCCGCAAAAGCCCCGGGAACGTGCGCCCCGCAAGGGGTGGGTCCTGGCGTTTCTTCTGGCCACAATCGTCCTCTCGCCCCAACGGCTCCCAGCCCACTGCGACACCATGGATGGTCCGGTGGTGACCGATGCCCGCCGCGCCCTGGAAAGGCGGGAGCTCGCACCGGTGCTCAAGTGGATCCGGGAGGACCAGGAGGATGAACTCAGGACCGTGTTCGCCCGGGTGCTCGCGGTGCGCGGTCTCGGAAAGGAGGCCCGCGAACTGGCCGACCGCTACTTCTTCGAAACCGCGGTTCGACTGCACCGCGCCGCCGAAGGGCAGCCCTATACCGGACTGAAACCGGCCGGCGCGGAGTCCCATCCGGCCGTGGAGGCCGCGGAGCAGGCGCTCGAGCACGGCGACGTGCAGCCCCTGATTCACGAACTGCAGCAGCGGCTGGCCGGGGCCGTTCAGCAGCGATTCGACAAGGCCTGTCAAACCCGTGCCCGGGCCGACCGGAGCGTGGCCGAAGGACGCGCCCATGTGGCGGCCTACGTGGATTACGTGCATTTCGTGCGCCTCCTGCACGATCTGACGAACCCGGATGCGCCCCACGGAAGCGCGGTGGGATCGGTTCTCCTCGATGGCCACACCCCGGGGGCAACATCGGCTTCTGCGGCGCAATCCAACCGTCTCTCCGGGGCATGGACGCCCTGACGGCGCCGTTGGAAAACCCTGCTCCAACCACGGACCTGAGCACCGACAACGAAGATGAACACGCAGAACTACCGAAAACTGTGGATCGCCCTGGCGGTTGTCCTGGCCGCCTCGTTTGGCACCCTGCTCTACTTCGGCAAAGACATCTACCGCATGGCTCCGCCCATCCCCGGGCGCGTGGTGGTGGCCGATGGAGGCCCGGTGCTGTTCACCGGCCAGGACATCCGCGACGGCCAGAACGTTTGGCAATCGACCGGCGGCCAGCAGATGGGGACCGTCTGGGGCCATGGCTCCTACCAGGCGCCCGATTGGTCGGCCGACTGGCTGCATCGCGAGGCCGAATGGCTCCTTGATCACTGGGCGGCCGAGGAGCAGGCCGGAGCGACGTTCGCCTCCCTGCCGCCCGAAACACAGGCCGCCCTCAAGGAAAGGCTCAAGCGCGAACTGCGCACCAACACGTATGATCCGAACACGGGCGACCTGGTGGTCTCACCGGTCCGGGCCCGGGCCATTCAGGCCGTGGCCGCTCATTACGACAAGCTCTTCAGCGACGACCCGGCCCTGGCCGACCTGCGTGACGTCTATGCCATGACTCCCCATGCCGTGCCGGACCCGGAACGGCGTCAAAAACTGGCGGCGTTCTTCTTCTGGACCGCCTGGGCTTGCGCCGCCAACCGTCCGGGCGAAACCGTCTCCTACACCCAGAACTGGCCGCCGGAGCCCCTGATTGACAACCGCCCGACACCGGCCAACGTCGTGTGGTCGGTGGTCAGCTTCGTGCTCCTGTTGGCCGGTGTGGGAGCCCTTGCCTGGTACCATGCGGTGCTTCGCCGGCAGCCCGAGGAGGAGGGCCCCCTTCCGGGTCAGGACCCGTTGCTCGGCCTGAACCCCACTCCTTCGATGCGGGCCACGCTGAAGTACTTCTGGGTGGTCATCACGCTGCTGGTGTTTCAGATGGGCATGGGCGCCGTGACGGCCCACTACGGCGTGGAGGGCTCCGGCTTTTATGGCATCCCGCTGGCCGAATGGCTGCCTTATGCGGTCACGCGCACGTGGCACACGCAGCTGGCGGTGTTCTGGATCGCCACCGCCTGGCTGGCCACCGGTTTGTTTGTTGCGCCGGCCGTTTCGGGGTATGAACCGAAGTTCCAGCGCCTAGGCGTCAACGTCCTGTTCGCAGCCCTGATGATCATCGTGGTCGGCTCCCTGTTCGGCACCTGGTACGCCACGCGACAACGGATGGGACTGGAGACGAACTTCTGGTTCGGGCACCAGGGTTACGAATATGTCGAGTTGGGACGCTTCTGGCAGATTCTCCTGCTGGTGGGCTTGTTCCTGTGGCTGTTTCTGGTGGGCCGCGCCTTGTGGCCGGCTTTCCGGCAGGGCGGCGCCCAACGGCACCTGCTCGGTTTGTTCCTGCTGTCGAGCGCGGCCATTGGCCTGTTTTACGGTGCCGGTTTGATGTGGGGTCGCCAAACCCATCTGGCGCTGGCCGAATACTGGCGCTGGTGGGTCGTCCACCTGTGGGTCGAGGGCTTCTTCGAAGTCTTCGCCACCGTGGTGATCGCCTTCCTGCTGACCCGGATGGGGCTGCTGCAGGTGCGAACCGCCACCGCGGCCGTCCTCTTTTCCACGACCATCTTCCTGTCCGGCGGGATCATCGGCACCTTCCATCACCTTTACTTCACCGGCACGCCCACGGCCGTGCTGGCTCTGGGGGCGGTGTTCAGCGCCCTGGAAGTCGTTCCCCTGGTCCTGATCGGGTTCGAAGCATATGAAAACCTCACGCTGAGCCGCGCCCGGCCGTGGGTGAAGGCCTACCAATGGCCCATCTACTTCTTCGTGGCGGTGGCGTTTTGGAATCTCGTGGGCGCCGGCATCTTCGGCTTCCTCATCAACCCGCCCATCGCGCTCTACTACATGCAGGGCCTCAACACCACACCCGTCCACGGACACACCGCGTTGTTCGGCGTGTACGGGATGCTGGGCATCGGCCTGGCGCTCTTCTGTCTGAGAGGACTGGCCACGCGTGCCGAATGGCGCACCGGCACCCTGAGCTTCGCCTTCTGGAGCATCAACATCGGCCTGGCGCTCATGGTGTTGCTCAGCGACCTGCCCCGCGGTCTGGTCCAGACCTGGGCCAGCGTCAACACCGGCATGTGGTACGCCCGCTCGGCCGAACTGATGGGAACCGACCTCATGAAAACCCTGCGCTGGCTGCGGGTCGTTGGCGACACCGTTTTCGCCGTGGGCGTGCTGGCGCTCGGATGGTTTGTACTCGGCCTGAAAACGGGATGGTCCCTGATCCCCGGCACACAGCAGCAACGGGGGCTCGAACCCACCGAACCCGCGCCGGCCAGATGACCCCGAAGACCGGGGACGTGGATCTTTGACCCGGAACCAAACAACCAACGAATCCAAGACACCATATGAACACGACAACCACACCGATCGACCCGAACACCACCGTGGGTGAACTGGTCACTCGCCAACCCAATCGTTCACGGCTCTTCGAAGAGCTGGGGATCGACTACTGTTGCGGCGGTCACAAATCGCTGCGGCAGGCCTGCGCGGACAAAGGGTTGAACCTCGATGACGTGCTGGCCCGGCTGGCGCAAATCCCCGCCACGCCACCCCGGAGCAGTCACGAGGCGGCGGCCGAGCTCTCCCTCGGCCAACTCATCGACCACATCGTCACCGAACACCACGCCTATCTTCGCCGGGAATTGCCGCGCCTGGCCCAGCTCATCCACAAGGTGGCGCGCGTTCACGGCGAGGAGGACGAGCGACTCGCGTCTCTGCCGGGCATCTACGACGCCATGCAGGCCGAACTCACTGATCACATGCTCAAAGAGGAACAAATCCTCTTCCCGGCCATCCGGACCCTCGAGGAGTCTGAGGGACCGGGCGAGGTCGGCTTCGCCTCCATCGGACAACCGATTCAGGTCATGATGGCCGAACACGACAGCACCGGTCGCGCCCTCGAAACCCTGCGCCGGTTGACCGACGGTTTCACGCCGCCCGACTGGGCGTGCAACACCTACCGCGCCATGCTCGATGGCCTGCGCGAACTCGAGGCCGACCTGCACCAGCACATCCACGAGGAAAACAACATCCTCTTTCCCCGTGCGCTGGAAAAGGAACGGGCGGGCTGAAGCACGCGGGACGGTATCCACTCGTGCTCGCGTCCTCACGCGGGAGGCTCTCTCGCCGAGCCTCCCGCCCTTTTGCGTTCGGTCGCCGCGTCCGCTCCTGGCAAGGAAGCCAAGCGACGGCTCCCATCATGCCCGGAGGTTTCTGACCCTGCTCCGCACCACCGAAACCCTCGGCAGGTGCTGTTTCCCCACCCCCCACGTTCATCGCACACAATCCTCCTTCGGAGCCCGGCTTGCGGGTGAGCGTCCGGACGTTTTCGCACACGAGGTTCCGGGCCCGGCGGATGCGGCCCTCCAGCGAGCAGCACGCCGGAGAGAAACCGTGTCCGGGTAACAGATGCTCTGTTCTCGGAGATCGGGCGGGGCCGGACCTGGTGCCACCGGCACGGAGATACCGACCCGGAGCGTCGGGATAATGGAGGCCGGTTTTGCCCCCTTGCCTGCGGCAGACCTCGGCCGGTGCAGTGAGCCGGTCCGGCCCTGGAGGGCGCGGCGTCCGTGAGGTTCCCGGGGGCCCCTTGGAGCCCGACATCGCGAAGCTGCGGTGGTGTTTGCCGGGAAGGGGCGTGTATCTCTTCCCGGCGTTCTTCGCGACGGCCATCCATTGGCCGGCGAGGCACTTCACCCGGGTTGAACCTCGCCGCCCGCTTCTGGTGTTCGGCCACCGTGGCCCTCTCCCGGTTCATCTTCTACTCACCGTATCCGGGTTCGGCATACGATCACCAGGAAACGTGCGTGCCGAACTTCTGCTCGTCCATCCCGGCCGCCCGTACCGGAGCCACCGGGCGCCATTCGATACTCCCGGGGGCCGGCCGGCTCGCGGAACTGCCACGAACCCCGCGGTTTCAGACCCTGCTTCGCCGACCGGGATCGACCCGCCAGGATGGCGGCCCGGCACACGGATCCCCTCCGGGCGCATGGGAAGGATCCGTCTCCGGGCGGCGCCGTGCACTGCGAACAGGAGAAAACCCAGGAGAACCGTCACCTCATTCGCCGGTGAGTGCCTTGCGTGGTCGTCCCCTGGCGACGTGTGTAGATGTAGTACGCGCCGCACAGTTCGTTCCCGGCGTCGTCGTAGAACCAGCTCTGCACCATGGCCGGTCCGGCGGGCAGGCCCGTGACGGTGAACACCGAACCGTCGCCATCCGGATCGACGGGCTGTTTGCGGTCGTAATAGGTACGCTCGCCGTTCCAGATGCGCAGGCGCGCGGAGGCAACCGGCAGAGCCCTGCCCTTGCTGAGCTTGCACCTGCCTTGCTTGTCGGCGTTCCCCACGCGAATCGGTTGGGCCAGTGTGGACGTCACGGTGGTTTCACCGGCGACCTCCCTGGGCCAGCGCCGCAAATCGAAGCGATAGTCCCCGGCGACTCCAAAGGTCACGGCGTGGAAGCCGTTGCACGCGAGGCCGGCGGCGACCATGTCATGGTTCCATGGCGGGATTGTTCCTCCGGTGTGCCAGTCGTGGGAATAGAGGCAGATCTCGGGCTGGGCCGGGGTGCCCAGCACGACGCGGGCGTAGTCGTCGGCGTGCGTGTTGACCGTCTGCCACCACGCTTCATAGGCGGCCCTGAGCGAGGCCACCAGGCCGGCGAGTTCCGGCCGGCCGCTCAGATCGGTCTTCTGCTGCGGATCGGCCTTCACATCGTAGAGTTCCACCGGGCGGTCCGCGGAGGGAATGATCAGTCGCCACTCGTGCGCGATGGCACCGTCGGCGCCCGGGACGTTCCGCATGACGCAGGCCTGCTTGTACCTGATCAGGTCGTCCATGCGCTGGTTGTCCACCACCACGGTGCGCTCGGCAAAAGCCGCCCGGGCGCGGGCATCGCCGCCGGTCAGCAACGCCTTGAAGCTGCGGCCCTGGATCGGCACCGAGGGCGGACGGTCGGGCACGTCGTGCAGCCCGATCAAATCCATCAACGTGGGCAGCAGGTCGATGTGGGCCAGGAGATCGGGCACATCGCCGGCCGCCGCCGGCAAGCCGCCGATGCCGCCGGCTTTCCAGCGGATGAAACACGGCACCCGATGGCCGGCCTCGTACTCCGAGCCCTTGCCGCCGCGGTAGAGGTGGTTCTTCATGCCGTTGTCGCCGAGCACCAGGATGAGGATCGTGTTGTCCGCCAGGCCGCTGCGGTCGAGGAATTCGAGGATACGCCCGATGTTCTTGTCCATGTTCTCGACGGTGGCGGTCAGGGGGGACACACCCGGGCGGGCGTCGGGCGGCATGTCCTGCGGGTCGTGTGCGACGTTGTAGGGCAGGTAGGCGAAGAACGGCTTCCCCGCAGCCGCCTGCCGTTTCATGTATTCGATGGCCTGCGTCGTGAAGAAGTTGCTGGCGAAGACGCCCTTTTCGCCCGGCAGGCTGGCGTTGGCTTCGGTGAGCGGAACCGGCCGGCCGTCCACGTCCAGCGTGCATGGCGGCGTGTTGCGGTTGCCCCAATGGCTGGGCTGCTGATCGATGCCGCCACCCCGCAGGAGGACCGCGTGCTCGAACCCTCGGTCCTGCGGACGGAACGGGTGGGCATCCCCCAAATGCCACTTGCCGAAGATCGCCGTGCTGTAGCCGTTGGCCCTGAACACGTCGGCGATGGTGACCTCGTCGGCCCACAGGAACTCGCGCCCCAGGACGGTGTGCCAGACGCCGGTGGCATTGCTGTAGCGGCCGGTCAGGAACGCAGCCCGACTCGGCGAGCAGGTGGGCGAGACGTGGAAATCCGTCAGCCGGATGCTCTGCTCCCGCAGGGCATCGATGTGGGGCGTCCGCGGGCCTCGTGGATTGTAGCAGCTGTAGTGATCGTAGCTGAGGTCGTCCGGCATGATGAACAGCACGTTCGGGCGGGCCGCCCGGACCTCCGGCACGCACACGGCCACCAGAAGCAACCCGAGCACCAGACCTGCTCTGGTCGCGACCGAACGGTTTTTCTCGTTTGTCATGGCATTCATACGCAGCCCCCATCCTGATGGGCCCATCCCGGTGAGGTCGGCGGGCCGCCGAGGAATGACACGCGACGGTGTTGCCCTGGTCTCGGGCCTCTCTGGAACGCGCCGGGGCGGGTCTGTCGCCCGGCTACGCAGGCTGGCCGAGCGCCTTTTCCCGAAAGCCCACCAAGCGCGCGCGCCGGTGTCAGCCGCCCCCGGCGGGCACGCGGCGACACCTTCGGTTCGGCGGCCGTGCGACGCCGCAAGAGGGCACGGATCCGGGTCGCTCGATGACGCGGCTCTGGTCGCCGGCCGGGAAACCGCGGGCCGGGAAGGTTACCCCGGCCCGGCAGCGGCCGCGGACGGAGGAGGTGTCCATCGGCTCGTTCCGGTAGAAGCGTACCCTGGCCCCGGGGCTTCCACGTTCTGATCTGGCGGGCGGCCACCCGGAAGTCTTCCATCGTACCGCCGTGTCCGCGACCGGCCTGGTGCTTCTCGATGGCGCTGAAATCGCGGTTCTTCGCCAGAAAGTCGAGCTGTTCGGGCATGAATTCATCCGACGACTTGTCGGCACCAGCCCACACCGGGACGTGGTCCCAACGGAAAGGCGGGCAATGTCCGGCGGTCTGCAGGACCGCTGCAGGCATCCGCGGCGACGCAGTCTGAACGCTCCAGAGCCCGAACAGGCCTCGCCCCGGGTCACCGCCAAGCGCGTTCACCATGGGGCTCATGTCTGTGATTCTCCTCCCGGGTTGGCTCGCCGGCAAACATCAGCGTCTCCAGGGCAGCATCGGGCCGGATGCGCCGGTCCTGATCGCCGCGTTTGCCCTCGTCCTCGAACAGGGAAGCGCGCTGCCGTTGCACCGCCTGCCACGTGAACGGTGCCGGCAGGCCGCGGCGATTGTGGTAGTGGTGGAACACCTTCTCATACATGGGTCGCAATCGACCCCGTGCCCTGTCGGAGATGCGCGGATAGAAGTAACGCCCTTGGTAGCTGCGGTACGGCTCGTAGGGCACGTCGTAACCCAGGTTGTACCGGGCCGTGTATTCGAACCCTTTCAACAGCCGGTTGTCCAACGCACCGTAGAGGTCCACGCCCTGGATCCAAGCCGTTTCACAGGCGGTGGCCAGAAAGTCGAGGCCCATCTGGGTGTGCGCCTGGTCGCGACCGCTTTCCTGGCATTGGCCGGACGGTTTGAGGTAGTTGCCGATCGCGCCGTTGCCCTCGCCGTGCAGGAAGTAGTTTTTCGCGCGATCGAACATGGTCCGATCATCGAGGAACACCCCCATCGCCAGCATGGTCTGGATCATGGAGGCGTCCCAGTTGCCGTTGGCCGAGGGGTAGAAGTCCCGGATGAGTGGATAGAAGATCTCGCGGAGCATGCGGGCGAAACGGGCCTGGTGTTCGCGCGGCCAGCCGTCCCATGTGTGCTTGAGCAGCTCCGCCGCCACGACGAATTTGTAGCCGCTCATGCCCACCAACAGGCGTGCGTCGTGGTTGCTGATGGATTCCAGCGTGCCCGACCATGCGTCTAGGATTTCGGCCGCCTTGCGGGCGTGGGCTTCCCCGTCGCCGAGGACCCAGCACACCGCATGTACGTGGGCGGCGGTCGCGTCATTGCTGAAATCGGAGGACCCCACATCGGGGTTGTTGTAGGCCCCACGCTCCACATGCGTCCGCGGCCTGGGAGCCCAGGAAAGGGAGGCGTGAGACGAGGCCATGAGGCGATCCCGGGCAGCCGTCCATGGCTGTTGTCGGGCCTCGAGTTTGGCGCGGACAAACGCAATGCTCTCGGCGCTGTGGCCCACCCCGGGGTGGACGAAGCCGGGAGGAACCGCGGGCACCGCCGGCGTCCATAGGAGCACCAGACCGGCGAACGCGATGGGGAGATACCGGCCGGCCGCCGCGCTCCAGCAGCGTCCGGCATCTCTCGGCTTCGCAGTTTGCATGTTCAGGCACGCCAGGGTTTGCGGTTCACGACGATCACCTCGACACCGGCGGGAACGCCCCTTTCCATCCGGCTTCCCACCGGCGGGTCAGACGGGCGACGAGGTCTGCGTTGGCCGGGTCGTTGGCGATGTTCACGTTTTCCTGCGGATCGGTCTGGTGGTCGTAGAGCTCGACGGCCACCACCTTCGAGTGATCATGGCGATCCACCCAGCGGGTGAACCGGTAACGATCCGTGCGCATGCTGTAGCCCATCAGCCGCTGGCCCTGGTAAGTGCGGGGATATTGCGAGAAGGCGGCCGTTTTCCACGGCTGCTCCGGGTCGTCGAGCAGGGGCTTGAAGCTCGTTCCCTCCAGGTGCCCGGGCAATGGAAGTCCGGCCAGTTCGGCCAGCGTGGGATAAATGTCCACGAACTCCACCAGGGCGCGTGTGTGCCGGCCCCTGGCCCTCATGCCGGGCGCGGACAGGATCAGGGGCGCGTGGGTGTCGTTTTCGACGTTGCTGTGTTTGCACCAGCGATCGTGCTCACCCAGTTTCCAGCCGTGGTCGCCCCACAGGACGATGATGGTGTTGTCGCCCAGGCCGAGGCGATCGAGTTCATCGACCACCCGGCCGAGTTGCGCGTCCATGTAGCTGACCGCAGCGTAGTAACCGAGCTTCAGAAGGCGGGCGTAATCGTCGGGCAGATGGCTGACATCCGGCACTCCGCTGTAGCTCCAGAGTTCGTTCCTGTCCGCCAGGGCGAAGGGTGGCGCACCCTTCGGCAGAAACCGATTCGGAGCGGGCGGAATCTTTGCCGGATCATACAGCGCCCAGTATGCCCGCGGGGCCACGAACGGCAGGTGCGGTTTGTGGAACCCCACGGCGAGGAAGAACGGCTTGCCGGCGGCCTTGAACTGCCGCAGCGCCTCGATGGCCAGGTCGGCCAACCGACCTTCGGCGCCGCCATTGGGCGGATCATCGGTGGCTTCAAAAGCCGGACCGCGATCGGTCTTCGTAAGCTTGGCGCCGGTCACGTTGAGGAACCGGTCGGGCGCATCCCGGTCGTCCGCATCGCTCGCGCGGGACGGCGAATGCGACGGACGTCGGCTTTCCGGTTTGCCGAATTGCTGTTCGAACTGACGCGCCTGGATGGTCCAGGAAGCCGGATCGTCGAGCCCGCCGTGATACACCTTGCCCAATCCGAGCGTCGTGTAGCCGTGTTGCTTGAACAACTGCGGCAGCGTGACGACGTCCGGGATGTTTTTACGGAAGTGCGTTCGGAGATCCCAGACGCGCGTGGTGTCCGGACGACAACCGGTCAACAGGCTGGTCCGCGAAGGCGAACAAACCGCCTGCTGGCAGTAGGCCCGGTCGAAAACCATCCCGCGTTGGGCCAGGCGGTCGATGTTGGGGCTGTGGATGATCGGGTTGCCGTAGCAGCCGAGTTCCGGACGCAGATCGTCCGAAACCAGGAACAGGACGTTGGGCCGGGGCGATCCCGCGGCGTGACAAAGCACCGACGCGGCGGTCACGCCGGCCAGGAGGACAAGGAACTGTCGTTTCATGGCGTCATGGGTTGTGATCGTGATTCAGGCAGAATTCAAGAGACTGTGCAATATTCAAGCGGCGCCACCGAGGACAAGGGCCCAGCACGTTCGATTGATCCCGGCTCACGTTCCGGTACGAGTTCGAAATGGTGCGCGCCGCCGTCATGCATGGCTTCTCCGTTCGATTCCGCCTCGTCTCTGGATCCTCTGCCTGGGCTTGGACTCTTTCCGGATCTGGATCGGCACATCGTTGGCCTGTTTCGGCCCCGGCGTGCTGCGGCCGTCGGCCACGTAGCGTTTCAGCAAGGCCGTCAGTCGGGCCACCACCTCCGGATGGTCGGCATGGACATTGCGGGTTTCGCCGATGTCGCTCTCCATGTCGTAAAGCTGGGTGTCGGGCAGACCCTGCTCCTCCCTGCTGCCGGGCCGGGGCGGACTCCAGCCGCCGGAGCCGGCGCAAAGCTCGAGTTTCCATTTGCCCTGGCGGATGGAAAAGGAGCCGTTGATGGAATGATGGACGACCGCCTCGCGAATCGGCCCGGTATCCCGGCCGAGCAGCACCGGCAGGAGGCTGACGCTGTCCACGCCGGCATCGGGCGGCAGGTCGATACCAAGGATGTCAGCGCAAGTGGCCATCAGGTCGGTGTGACAGATGGTCTGGGCGCTGCGGCTGCCGGGCGTCACCCGGCCCGGCCAGCGCACGATGAACGGGACGCGATGGCCGCCGTCGAAGATGTCGGCCTTGTGTCCGCGCAGGTAAGCGCTGGGATAATGACCCTGGGCTTGCAGCTGAGGGATCCTGGCCACCGGCGAACAGCCGTTGTCGCTGGTGAAAAGGACCAGGGTGTTGCCGCGCACGCCGGCTTCGTCGATCGCCCGGAGGACCTCGCCCACGGCCCAGTCTGTTTCCATGACAAAGTCGCCGTAGGGGCCCAGGCCGCTCTTACCCTGCCATTCCTTGGTGGGAACGATCGGCGCGTGCGGGGAGTTCAAAGGCATGTAGAGGAAGAACGGCCGGCCCGCCTTCGCCTGTTCGCGGATGAACCGGACGGCTTTGCGCGTGAGTTCCGGCAGCACATCCACGGCTTCGAAAGCCGCGGCGGCCGGACCCTGACGGACCCATTTTTTCGTCGTGGTCAGGGGCTCGGTGAAGTGGTCGTTCTCGATGAACGCGAACGGCGGCATGTCCAGGGAGGCGCTGATGCCGAAGAAGTAATCGAATCCCCGGGTGGTCGGGCCGTCGGTGATGCGCGGCGAGGGTTCACCCCTGGGGATGCCCATGCCCAGATGCCACTTGCCGATGCAGGCCGTGGCGTAGCCGTGCTGGCGCAGCATACCGGCCACGGTCAGCCGGTCACGGTCAATGAGCGGTTCGCTGTAGCCGTCGAGCACGCCCTGTTGCAGTCGCGAACGCCAGTTGTAGCGACCGGTCAACACGCCATAGCGGGTGGGCGTGCAGACCGACGAACTCGAGTGCGCATCGGTGAACATCATGCCCTCGCCCGCCAGCCGATCCAGGTTGGGGGTCGGGATCTTGCCGCGATCGGGATTGAAACAATGCACGTCGCCGTAACCGAGGTCGTCGGCAAGGATGTAAACGACGTTGGGCCTGGCGTTCTCGACCGCACCCCGCCCGCGCGCCGGCGCCAAGAACGCCGCGGCGAGGATGATCAACAGTTTTCGCATGAATGCGGGCCGATTGTTGCGTTTCGAGCCTTGGATCATGGCTTCGTTATCTTCAATTCGACGCTCTTCTGGTCGCGCCAGATTCGCAGGCTCACCGTGCCGGAAGCACGCCGCCATGCCTGCAGGAACTGGCCAAGTTCATGAGCCGGGCGTCCGGCGCATTCCAGAATGACGTCGCCCGCACGGAGTCCGGCTTCAGCGGCGGGACTACCGGGCGGCGCTTCCAAGACGCTCACGCCGATCTCATCAGGCAAGCCCGCGGCCGACACTTCACCAAGGCCGATCACGTTCTTGATTTTGGCGCCCAGCCAGGGCACGACGCGCGCGTCCCGGTTACTTGCCTGCTCCTGCACTTCCCCGGCCTGCGGCAATTCAGGTGTGCGAGCCAGGCGCCGCAAGCGCGGGCTGGTCACGCCAAACTGGTCCATGGGGAAGTTCCGGAACCCCAGCGCCAGAGCCGGCGAACCTTCCTCCACGCGGTAGTCGCCCCGGGCCGGGTCGATGAACAGCGCGTCACCGACAACGGAATGTTCATCGCGCCCGCTTTGCTCTTGCAGGACGGCAGCCGGCTGCGTGCCCTTCATGCCCGGTCGATGCAGCAGGTTGTAATCGACCTCCCGGCCCCATGGTTTGGGCACGCGGACGGGCTTGTAGGGAGTAAAGACGATGTTGCGGCGAAACACGTCCTCGCTGTGGCGATACCAGACGTGCGGGTGGAACGAATTGTTGACGATGACGTTGTTCTCCACCACGCGGTAGAACCCTTCACGATTCTTGAGTCCCCCGTGAAGGCAAAGGTTGTTGTAGATCTGGTAATTCGAGGAGCCGTCGTCGAGGTCGATGTCCCAACCGTGGTCGCAGCGCCAACGGTTGTTCCGCAGGATGTTGGGGCGGGTGGCGTCCAGGAGCGGCAGGTCGCGCAAGTCGCCCTGGGTGATGCTGTTCAAGTCCACGTCCTTGAGGCCCCAGAAACGGTCGCGCCCCCACGAGTTGAACGAACCATGGTCGCCGGTTTCCAAAACCGTGTCGAACACATCGCAAAACTCGATGACGTGTCCGCCCCAGCAGCCGTCGCCGATGTTGATGCCCGCGCGCGGCGTGTCGTAGATCGAGCAGTGCCGCACGGTGATGTTCATGGCCATGTCGATTTCGACGCCGGCCACCTGCTTCTCGATTCGACCGATGTCATGGATCAGGCAATCCTCAACCAGCGAGTCCGCGGGATAATCGGGGGTCTTCGGTCCCGGCGTGCGGTCGAGGTCCGCCAAGCGGGCGCGAGTGGAGTAGCCGACGAGCCCGTTGCGCACAGCCGCCGGATCGCCCACGAACGCAATCGCGTTGGCGCCAATTTCGAAGATGTGACAGCCGCGGATCGTGAGACGCCGATTGTATTTGCTGGCGAAGATCGCATTGCCGCCGACGTGCTCGATCGTGGCATCCACGATGGCGCAATCCTCGGCGCCCTCGAAAAAGATCGCGCCGCCGCGGTAGATGGCCCAGTCCGAACGCAGAATGGGTTCCCGCGTGTCCATGAAGGTCCGGGCCGCGTGCCGCAAGGTCAGGCCCTCCAGGCGGATGTGGTGGACCGGCTGGCCGGCGGTGCCCCGGAATTCGATCAAGTGGCGCAGGCGCACGCCTTCGATCAGTGCCTCCTCCAAGTCCACCCCGTCGGGCGGGTGGAAATACAGGGTCGAAGTCTTGCGATCGAGGAACCATTCGCCCGGCGCGTCGAGTTCCTCGAAAATGTTCTCCACGAACCGATATTGCTCGTGCGGCGCCGAGGGCCGGTTGTTTTGCCAGCCGCCTTCGTAGGTGAGTTTGCCGTTGGCGTCCTTGCCGGTGATGCGGAAGTGCATGCCGCCCCAGCGGCTGCGATGCAGGGCATGGATGAAACCGCCGGCCGGGTCCTTCCATCGGGCGACACGCTCTTCGCTGATGGCGTCGGCGGCCGTGCCGTTGAAGATGCGTTGGTTGGGATCGAAGTTCGGGTAGCGCGCCATCGGCATGGGCTTGCCATTGACGAAGAGCTGGTCCGTGGCGAAGCCGGGCGGAACCTTCGCCTGCATGATGCCGTCGCGGTAAGGCCGCCATCGCAGGCCGTGCAACTCGATTCCGCCGCTGATCACGACCGTTTCGCCCGCCGCGGCGCGCCAGACCACCGGGGCATTCGAAGAACCGGAGTCGGCCGGAGTGAAGACGAGCGTCTCCGGAAGACGATAGACACCTTCCCGAAGGGTCACGGTGATCGGTTCGCGGCCCCGTTGAGGCGCGGAACGAACGACGTCCCGGGCGCGGACAAGCGACGTGAAAGGCCGCTCACGGGTGCCGGGATTCGCATCGTTGCCCTGCGGGCTGATCCAGAATTCTGCGGCCCACGCCGGCGCCGCTGCGAGCAGCAACACCTGGCAGAACAATGGCTTGATCACAGACATGAAGACACGCGTCTGGCGACGACTCGTCAACGCGAGACCGGCTTCAGGATCACGCGACGCAGGTTGATCGGCTGCCAATGCCCGGGCACCGGCTGAATCCGGAAGGACTGCGTGCCCGGGCCGGGCAGCTCGATGGTTCCCAGCGTTTTTTCCATGTAGTTGCCGTATCCGCCCGTGGAGGTCACCTCGACCTCCCGCAATCGGCCCGGCAATCCGATGCGAAACCGGCTCCGCGGTTGTTCGACCGACAATTCGGCGCGGATTTCGTAAGTGCCGGCCTTCGGCACCGGGAACGACCATTCCACCCAGGCGTGGGGATCGGTCCAATAACCGATGTGCGCGACGCCGTCGTGTTCGCGCAGGCGGGCATCGGGCGTGCCCTCGTTGTTGTGGATGTAGGCCAGGTCCGCGGTCAATTCGACCGTCCCGCCCGGACGCAAAGCCGGATGCGGCCGCTCCACATCCAGTGCTCCGTCCACGTTCAGGACCACCACGGTGTCGATGGGATCGGGCGCGCGTCCGGGCAAACGCACGATGACGTCGTCGCCGTCGCGCTCGGTCTGCAACACCCGGAAATCGGACAACAAATAGGCGTTCCTGACCTCGTTGCGCAGGCCCGGCACCCGCAACCGGCCGTTGTCGGGCCAGTCGAACACGTGCAGGTAGAGTACGGCGCCACGCGCGTAAGCCTTTTTGGTGCAACGGCCCCATTCGAGCGGCCCGAACGGACTGGCCGTGGTTCCGTAGATCGAGGCGCTGTTGAGCTTCATCCACCGGCCGATGGCCTGAAGTCGTTCGACCGCCTGGGGCAGCAGCGTGCCGTCGCCGGTGGGACTGACGTTGAGCAGGTAATTGCCGCCCTTGCTGGCGATGTCCACCAGATTGCGGATCAGGGTCTCGACCGACTTGAAGTTGGTGTCCGTCTTCTTGTAGCCCCAACTGCCGCTGATCGGCATGCAGACTTCCCACGGCACGCCCTCGGGCGCCCGGTCGGGAATCTTGCGTTCGAACGTCTTGTAATCGCCCGGGTAATCCTCGCCGAGGCGATCGTTGGTGATGATGCCGGGCTGGAGGCGGGCCAGACCGTAGAGGGCGTCGAGCGACGCCCTGCTCATTTGCCGGGGCGTGTCCCACCAGAGGATGGCGATGGGGCCGTATTCGGTCAGCAATTGTCTCACCTCGGGCACGGCTTTCTCCCGAACGTATTGATCGACCGGCACCCGTTTGATCGTCTTGTCCCACGTGTTGCCGATGCCGCCCGGATGATGCCAATCCTGCGCCTGGCTGTAATAGAACCCGAAGTGGATTCCCTGTTCCCGGCAGGCCTCGGCCAACTCGCGCACCACGTCGCGCTTGAAGGGTGTGGCCTCGACCACGTTGTAGTGGCTGGCCTTCGAAGCGAACATGGAAAAGCCGTCATGGTGTTTGGCGGTGAAGACCAGATAGCGCATGCCGGCCTCCCGGGCCAACCGCACGAGGGCACGCGCGTCGAAGTTGGTCGGGTTGAATCGCCGGACGTTTTCCTTCACATACTCGGCGATGGGAATCTTGGCCCGGTTCATCATCCACTCGGCGCTGTTCGGCGGCATGCAGCCCTTGTATTCACCGCCGGTGGCGGCATACACGCCCCAGTGAACGAACATGCCGAAACGCGCCTCCCGCCACCACCGGAGGCGGGCGTCACGTTGCGCGGGCGTTTCCCCGGGAGCGGGCGGAGTGGCAGCGGATTCAGCCGCCCATGGCGCCGGCGCGTTCACCACCAACAACCATCCGGCCGCCAACCCTGCCACTACTCTGCCCGTCACGAATCCCCGCCTGCCAAACCGCCCATTCATGACGAAGGCCCGAGGTGACACGGTTCCGACGTGAGCGCCGCCCATGCCTTACTTGCGACCATACAACGGCCCGAAGTTCTTGCAGGCGCGAAAGTCGGCCCCTTCGAGGTCCGCGGTGCCAAAGGCATTCCACGCGCTCGGCCGGAAGATGCGGTCTTCCTCGACGTTGTGCATGTAAACCGGGATGCGGAGGATCGAAGCCAGCGTGATGTAAAGATGCCCCACGTGACCGGCGGTCAACACGCAGTGATTGGCGCCCCAGTGGTTCATGACCTCGTAGGTGCTGCGGAAAGCCCCGCGGCCGGTGAGCCGGGGCGTGAACCACGTGGACGGCCAGGTGGGATTGGTTCGTTGGTTGAGCGGTTCGTGGATGTCGTCCGGCAGCTCGACTGTCCAGCCTTCGGCCAGTTGGAGGGCCGGGCCCAGGCCATCGACCAGGTTCAACCGAACCATCGTCGAAGGCATGCCGCCGCGGGTCTTGTAGCTGACCGACCAGCCGCCGCCCGGGAAGTACTCGGTCAGGGCGGGATGGAACCGGGCCGCCGCCAAGCACGCGGCGACCTCCTCGTCGGTGATCTCCCAGAAGGGCTTCATGGTGGGCTTACCGTCGGGGCCGGTTTGTTGGCCGGTGCCGTCGAGGGCCGCGGGGCCGGAGTTGATCAGATGCAGGATGCCGTCGGCCACGGTCGGATCCTCGAGCTTCTTGCCGGCGGCTTTCTCGATCGCCTCCAGGCTCCAGTAGGTGCGCAGGTCGGCGAAGATCTGGGCCGAATTGGTGAGCAACCAACCGAACAGCATGCCGGCGCCGTTCAGGGCGTCGTTTTCGGTGGCCAGGATGTAAGGCGGCCGCTTGCCGTTCCAGTCGAAGGACGTGTTCAACAGCGTCTCCATGAGGTCGCCGTTGGGGAAGTGGTCGGTCCACTGGCGCTGGCCTTGGAATCCGGCGGCGATGGCGTGGTGACCGAGGGCCTGCTCGCCCAGGCCCATTTCGGCGAGCCTGGGATTGCCGGCCATCAAGTCGCGGGCGATCAGCGTCATTTTGACCGAGTCCTCCCACTCGCGATCGAGCTGCTCGCGGGAACGGACGAACTTGCCGGTGTTGTAGTCCTTGCCCTCCTTGCAGTTGGCCTTCACCCAGGCGAGGGCGCGCTGGTATTCCTCCTGATCGAACTGGCCCTTGGCCATGCGGCCGGCGAACTCGGACATGTCGATGTCCTCGACCCGCATGCCCAACCACTTCTCCCAGAAGGCATAATCGACCATCGAACCGGCGATGCCCATCGACGTGCCGCCCATCGAGAGGTAGGCGCGGCCGCGCATGATGGCGGCGGCCAGGCCGCAGCGGGCGAAGTTCAGCAGCTTGGCCTTCACGTCCTCCGGGATCGAGGTGTCGTCGGCGTTCTGGACGTGCCGACCGTAGATGCCGAAGGCCGGGAGACCTTTCTGGGTGTGGCCGGCCAGGACGGCGGCGAGGTAAACCGCGCCGGGCCGCTCGGTGCCGTTGAAGCCCCAGACCGCCTTGGGCAGGAGCGGGTCCATGTCCATGGTTTCGGAGCCGTAGCACCAGCAGGGGGTGACGGTCAGGCTGACGCCGACGTTCTCGCGCTTGAACTTTTCGGCGCAGGCGGCGCTTTCGGCCACCCCGCCGATGGTCGTGTCGGCAATGACCGTTTGGACGGGCGAACCGTCCGGATACCGCAGCTCGGACTCGAGCAACGCGGCCACGGCCCTGGCCTGATTCATGGTTTGCTCTTCCAGCGACTCACGCACCCCGCCGCGGCGGCCGTCGATCGTCGGGCGGATACCGATTTTTGGCAGATTCGTCATGGTCATGGGCTCTTGATCGGAGGCCATGGTCGCAGCGTCGGGGCGAAAGCGCCATGTTCGATTCTGGCCCACCCTATCCATTCTTGACCGGTCCGGCCCGGGCCGTCATGGTGGCCGGCGTGAATCAGGCCATGCCGCAGCCAGCCGGGGTCGAGTTGGCCAGCCAAGTGGGCCTGCAGAGCCGGTACTTTTTCCTTTCCCCGACAGAGGCCGACGGGCACGAAGTGCGGACGCTCTACGGGGGGTTCGAGCAGTGTCTGCCGGACTACCGGATCAGCCGGGCAAGCTTCCCGCACCATTGCCTCGAGGTCATCGTCGGCGGCCGGGGCGCGGTCGAGGCAGGCGGCCGGTGGCAGACGATCGAGAAGGGATCGCTGTTTCTCTACCGGCCGGGCGGAGCATGGCGGATGCGGGGGACGGGCACCGAAGGACTGCGCAAGTACTTCGTGGTGTTCGACGCCGAGGGGACGTGGGCCAGGTGGGTGGGACGGCTGGCCGGGGAACCCTTCCAGTTCGAACCCTTGTGGGAACTGGTCGCGCTGCTGGAGGCGTTGGAACGGGAGGCGGGGCATCCCTCGGCCCAGCGGCAGAGCATTTGCGACCACCTGCTGATGGCCATCCTGGGCAAGCTGCGCTCGCAGGAGCCGCGTCCCCCGACCCCCAACCCGTCCTCATGGCGGACCTATCAGGAGGCGGCGCGGTTCATCGAGGAAAACTACCGGCGGTTGCGGGGGCTGGCGGACATTGCCGCGGGCGTGGGGGTGGACGCCTCCTACCTGTGCCGCCTGTTCCAACGGTACAGCGGGATGACGCCACACCGGTACCTGACGCGCCTGCGGATGCAGTACGCGATGACCCTGCTGACGCGGGAGGGGTTGAACGTGACGGCCGTGGCGGAGGTGCTGGGGTTCAAGAACCCGTTCCACTTTTCGCGGGTGTTCAAGAAGGTGCACCGGCTGCCGCCCAGCGCCTTCTTCCGCACCGGACCGGACGCCGGCGAAGCCCGGCCGGCCCCCCGCCCTGCGCTGACACCGGGCGTGCCCTCCTCCCGGCTCCCTCGCGAGCGGGCCTTGGCGGAACCGACTGACGCGTTTCCCACCGCCGCCGCTGGACATGGCTCAAAGGATCAGGTATCAGAGCCGTTCAGCACCTGAAATGCAGTACCCGCCCACCCGACAAGACAGGCAGCCAACGATCCGTGCACGCAGCGCGAATCGCCGGCTCGCGCTCCATGCGCGGCCGCCCTTCCCGTCCCGACGCCACCACGCCCGCCCACCCGGCGCCGAACACGGGATTTTGATGTCCCCGCCCAGCGCTCCTCAACCCACGGAGCTTCCCGCATCTCCCTTCGCCACGGGTCGAAGCCGGTCCGCAGCCAACCACCAGCCCGCTTCTGTCCAACGTCTCCCGCAGCCCCACCGCAAGCCCTCCATGTTCGAGCAAGCGGCGGAACGCGACCACAAGGGGCTGAAGGCGAAGGAGCGCCTGCGCCACCCCCAGATAGCGGTTAACCTCTGGTTCATCTCCTTCAATCCGGACAACCGGCAGTTCTATCTGGATCTCAAGAAGACCGACGACTTCGACGCGCTTATCGAGAAGCGCGCCGAGAGCCTCGATGCCTCCCAGCTCGACCGCTATTACTACGAGGCCCTGAAACGGGTCATGGAGTGCACCGACCAGAGCTTTGCTGATTGGGACGGTGCTGGCCCATGGTCGCGAATCTCGGTTCGACACGTGAACGTCACCGCGAGCAAGTTGGGCGCCCGATTATGAGCGACGATTCCCGGAATAAACCCCACTACCTGGGCCATAGACAACGCCTCCGCGAACGGTTTCTTAAGTCCGGTTTGGAAGGGTTTGCCGACTACGAGGTCGTGGAGCTGCTTCTTACGCTGGCGATCCCGCGCTCCGACGTCAAAGGCCCCGCGAAAGCCTTGATCGCCCGGTTCGGCAACCTTCGCGGAATCCTCGATGCCCCCATCGAGGAACTGCAAGCCGTAAAGGGCCTGGGCAGCGTGGCTCCTGTAGCCCTCAAGATCATCAAGGCGGCCGCCACGCTCTGTCTCCAGCAGAGCACCGAAGGGAAGGATTGCCTCGCAGAGCCGAACCGACTTGCCGTCTTCTGGCGCATGCGCATCGGCGCCCTCCCCAACGAAGTCTTCGAGGTCGCTTACCTCGACTCGGGATACCGCCTCCTTCGAGACGGTGTGGAGCGCTTGGAGGAGGGCACTTTGGACCGGGCCGCGGTCTTCCCCCGACGGGTTGCGGAAGCGGCGCTCAAGAGGGGAGCCTATGCGGTCGTGCTGGCTCACAACCACCCCAAACCGGCGCGTGGAGTCCCAGCGAGCGCTGTTCGATGAAGGGCTTGCCCACGAAGAGGACGAGGAAGAAACGCAAAGCAAAACCAAAAAATCGCGTGGCCCACTCATCAAGACTGCCCGCTACGAAGGGAACAAATGGGGCGGCAAGTACCTGCGCGCCCCGAAAATCTTCTTCACCATTCAGGAGAAGGGCCGGGGCAAATTGGTGCGTCTCGGCGACATCGCCGAAGTACGCTTCGGCATCAAGACCGGCGCCAACGAGTTCTTCTACCTCGACGAGGAAAAGATCCGCCAGTGGGGCATCGAAAGCGAGTTCCTCAAGCCGGTCATCCTGCGCCCTGCTGAGATCGTCACGCCGGTTGTGCGCCGTGAGCATCTCGGTTTCATGATGTTCTCGACCAATGCGTCCCGTGCTGAACTGAAAGGCACGAACGCCGAAGCCTATGTCCGCTGGGGCGAAAGCGAAGGCTTTCATCAAACCGCCACCTGCCGGGCACGCGGCAAAGACTGGTATCGCCTGCCACCGCGCGCACCGGCCGACCTTGTTATTCCCATCATCAACAAAATGCGGCTGGTCACAGGCATCAACAAAGCTAAGGCGCAGGTGGACCACAATTTGGTGGAGTTGCGAGCTAAACATAAGATTGATGCGGAGGTGCTCGCTGCCTTGCTGCTTGGTTCGTTCAACTTCCTGCTGCGTCACATTGAGGGGCGAAGCTACGGGAGAATGCTCAAGGTTGAAACCTACGAAGCCGCAAGGCTGGTCGTTCTCGATCCCCGCGCGCTTTCGGCGAACGCGAGAACAGACCTGTTGACGGCGCTCGAGCCGTTGAAGCACCGGGAAATCCAATGGCTGACCGAGGAAATGAACAGTCCCGAACGCGAAGCCTTCGACCGCGCATGGCTCGCAGTTCACGGTTTTACCACCGAACGCGAGCAAACCCGCGCGATTGCCGAAATCCGCGAAGCCGTCGAAAAACTGTCGGCGGGTATGGACGCTCAAGAACAAGACTGGGTGAAGGTGCGCGACGACGTCCGCGCCCTCTCCAACCCCCAAGACCGCCTCAAAGGCAAGCAACGAAGGCAGGAAGGATGAAAGCTCGCTCTCAAGAACTTCTCGACCGGGCAATTGCCGCGATGCTGGCCGCCATTGAAGTTTACAACAAGCCCAACTTTCCTTATCGCGCGGAAGCGTTTGCGGTGCTTGCGGTAAACGCGTGGGAATTGCTGCTCAAAGCCAAATGGCTGGTGCAGCACCATAATGACATTTCTTGCCTTTACGTTCGCCAAGAGACAGGGGGCAGTGGAAAACAGGCCAAGAAGCCCGGAATCAAGAAGTCCCGCTCGGGTAATCCGATAACGCACAGCGTTGATTACCTGGCAAAAAAGCTTGTTGAGAGAGGGGATCTGGATCAGGCAGCCAGTAAGAACCTCGAAGCGATGATTGAACTGCGGGATTCTGTCGTTCACTTTTACAATCGCTCACCGCTTTTTGCGCAACGGTTGCACGAGCTTGGCGCGGCATCCGTGAAGAATTTTGCGGCGGCGATCCAGGACTGGTTTGCTCGGGATTTGGCGGAGTTCAAGTTCTTCCTGATGCCGCTTTCATTCGTCGAACTTCCAGACAGGACGAAAGCAGTTGTTCTCAATCCCCAAGAAAAGAAATTCCTCCAATTTGTTAATGCCCTTGAGCCGAAAACAAGCGACCCGTCTGCCCGATATTCCGTGACCGTGAACGTGGAGCTTCGTTTTACCAAATCCAAAGCCAAAAACGCATTGGCGGTGCACGTTACCGACGACCCGAACGCACCTGCTGTTCGTTTGACCGATGAGCAGATTCGCGAGCGGTATCCTTGGGATTACGCAAGGCTGACAGAGGAGTGCAAGAACCGATACGACGGATTCAAAGTGAACCGCGAATACCACGCTCTGCGCAAGGCGCTTCGAGGCGACAAACGGTATTGCCACGTCCGCGAACTCGATCCCGGTAACCCCAAAAGTGCGAAAAAAGTGTTCTTCAATCCAAATATCCTCCAAGAATTCGACAAACACTACACGTGCAAGCTGTGAATCGAGCTAGATCGAAGTCCCACCAACCCGACCGTCGCGGATTGGACGACGTCGTGTTTGACGTGTTGGGTTTGACGGCTGGGGAGCGGGAGGCGGTGGATGAGGCGGTGGTGGCGCTGGTCGGCGCCCGCCTCGAAAAAGCCCAAAGCGTGTGAGAGAATGACGGCCATGCGTGTAACTGAACAGTGGACAAATCCTGATGTGCTGCGTTGGGCGCGCGAGCGATTGAACCTGACGCCGCGTCAGGTTGCCGAGGAATCGAAGAGGCTTGCGCGCCGGCATTTTGCCGTCGTTTCCGACGAGGAATTGGAAAATTGGGAAGCCGGCCGAGCCGAACCAGAATTGGCGCAGTTGGAGACGCTGGCGGAAATCTACGCCTGTCCGGTCGGTTGGTTCTTCCTCGACTCGCGCCCCGTCGAACATTTGCCGGTGAGTTTTCGCGGGTTGTCGAAGCCGCGCGAGCACCTGTCGTCGCTGTCGCAACGGTCGCTGCGCCGATTCATGGAACTGGCGCAGTGGACGGTGGAAACGCTCCGCAAGACCGGTCAACCGTGGCACGTTGGCATCCGTCCCGCGCAGGTTTCTCCCCGCCTCGATAACGCTGACAGTCTGGCGGCGGAATACCGGCGACGTTTCGGTCGGGCGGCTGGGCAACGCCGGCAGGTTGCCGGCAAGCCCGGCGAAGCATTCAAATGGTGGCGACAGGCTATCGAATCCCAGGGCGTGTTTTGCTTTGAGATGCCGCTTGACCCGCGAGAATGCCGGGGTGCGGCACTCTGGCTGGAAGGGTATCCGTTCATTCTGGTCAATCACCGTGACGTCGAGGCAGCGGCGGGGCGAATTTTCACGCTCTTGCACGAGTTCGCCCACTTGATCAGCGCCAGAGACGGCGTGGTCTGCGATTTCCACGGCACACATCACGACCACAACCCCGAACCGTTCGCCAATCGCTTCGCGGCGCGGGTGCTGGTGACGCCGGACGAGTTGCGACAGCGTTTGCGCGAACTTAACGAAGACCGACACCGAGCGGATTGGCCGGACTCGTTACTCGACAAGCTCCGCAAGCCTTATTGCGCCAGCCGCGATGTGGTGGCGATTCTCTTGCAGGAACTCCGGCTTGCGCCTCCGGATTTCTACAATCGCAAACGCCAGGAGTGGGAAGAGAAGTGGGAAGAAAGGCAAAAGGCGTGGGGCCGGGGCGGCAAACGTCCGCCAGTCAACAAACAGAAGCTACAAGAAATCGGTTATTCGCTGGCCAGGGTGTTGGCGAGGTCGGCCACACAGCCGGCGTTTTCATGGGTGGATGCCTCTTCCGTTCTCGGAATGAAGGTCGAAAAGACGGAAGCATTTCTGAAATGGGCGCAAGAACGTGCCAAATGAGACTGACCGATGCCTCGCCACGAAATCAACGTTTGCGATGCCGATTGCCTGATCAATTTGCATCGGCATTTTGGGCGAAAGGCAATTAGCGCATTGCGGCGTTGCGGCAAGGCGGGCGAGTTGAAACTTCCCGAAGGCGTGATCCGCGAACTGCTCCAGAGCACGGGCAGCTTGGCGCGATTTGTGCGCGACAAACGCCAGGACATGGAGGTCGCTTCAAGACAGTTTCCTGCGCTGCATCCAGAGATACTCAGGCTTGAAAGGCTGTATGGGGAAAAGATTCGGGTGGGAACACAGGAGCACGCCGGCTTTTGGCGCAGTAAAGCCGGGCGAAGAGCGGCGGACGCGCAAGTTGTTGCGGTTGCCAAACTGCTGAAGGGCGTCGCAGTTTCCGATGACGGGGCAGTGAAACTGGCCTGCGCCCTGGAAGGCGTGCTCTGCATCGGCTGGTCCGAATTCGCCCGCCGCTTGGGACTTATCAAACCAGAGCAATTGAGCCTGAATCTAGACGGGGGAGCGGGAGGCGGTGTATGAGGCGGTCATCGAGCTGGTCCACGCCCGCCTCGAAAAAGCCCGGAGCGTGTGAGAGAATATTGCATGCTTGCAACTGAACACTAAAGCAAATCAGGATTGCGCAGGGGCGTCACGGCACTGGCACCACCGCTATTGACCAGGAAGAAGCCGTAGCCGTGATGCTGGAGAAGTACGAGGTCTGCTGCGATCCTTTCTACGGCTTCGATTGGACGGTGTGGAAGACCGGGCGACCCGAGGAACGCCTCGCGCTGCTGCCTGCTGCTCAGGAGCATATCCTCGCCCAAGAAAACGGCAAGGACCGGTTGCTGCAAGCGGTGTCGGAGCTTTCGCGCGCCTTCGCGCTGGCGGTGCCCCACGAGCAGGCCCTCGCCATCCGCGACGAGGTGGGCCTTTTCCAGGAGATCCGGGCATCCCTGATCAAGGCCACCGTGAGTTCGGCCGAGCGCACGCCCGAGGAGATCGAGGCGGCGGTGCGGCAACTGATTTCCAGAGCAGTTTCAGGCCGAGAAGTTGTGGACATCTTCGCGGCAGCGGGCCTGGAGAGGCCCGACATCTCCATCCTCTCGGACGAGTTCCTCGCTGAGGTACGCGGCTTGCCGCAGCAGAATCTCGCCGTCGAGACCCTGAAAAAACTCCTTCAGGACGAGATACGGGTTCGCCTGCGCAAGAACGTCGTGTAGTCGCGGGCGTTCTCGGAACTCCTCGAACAGGCCCTGAACAAGTACCACAACCGGGCGATCGAGGCTGCGCAGGTGATCGAGGAGCTGATCGCCATCGCCAAGCGGATGCGCGAGGCGCAGCGGCGGGGGGAGAAGCTCGGGCTGTCCGAAGACGAGGCGGCTTTCTACGATGCACTGGCATCCAACGACAGCGCGGTGCAGGTCCTGGGGGACGAGATGCTCAAGAAGATTGCCCAGGAGTTGGTCGAAAGGGTGCGCAACAGCGTCTCGGTGGATTGGAGCAAACGGGAGAATGCCCGGGCGCAGCTTCGGGTGCTGGTCAAACGCATCCTGCGCAAGTACGGCTATCCGCCCGACAAACGGGAGCAGGCCACCGAGCTTGTGCTCGAACAGACGGAGGTTTTGTGCGAGGACTGGGTGACGGCGGCGTGAGAGTGGCCGGCCGCAAGCCCTCGTTCAACCTGGGCGATCTCTTCCCGAATCTCAGCTGTCCCGTCGTCGCGGCGCGACCGTTCGGCTGATCACTTTCGACCTGGTGACCGCCAATCCCATGTGGAACCAGGATTTCCCCACCGCGATTTACGAAAATGACCCCCCACCAGCGCTTCCGGTACGGGGTCCCGCCCTCGTCGAGCGCCGGCCGGGGCTGGCTGCAGCACATGCTGGCCTCGCTCGACGATACCGGCCACGTGGCCGTGGTGCTGGATACCGGCGCAGTCTGCCGCGGCAGCGGCAACCAGGGCAGCAACCGGGAGCGGGACATCCGCAAGAGATTTGTAGAAGCCGATCTCATCGAGGCCGTGCTGCTACTGCCGGACAATCTCTTCTACAACACAGCCGCGCCGGGCATTATCCTGGTGGTCAACCGCAAGAAGCCCCACCGGGGGAGATCCTGCTCATCAACGCCCCCAAACTGTTCGCCAAGGGCCGGCCCAAGAACAACCCGGCGGATGAGCACATCGAGGCCATCGCCCGGCTGTACCGGGATTGGCAGGCCGAGGAAGACCTTTCGGCTGTCATCGCCAACGACGAAGCCGCCAGCAACGACTACAACCTTTCTCCGAGTCGCTTCGTGGCCAGCAACGACAAGGAGGAGGTGCTGCCACTGGAAGAGGCGGTAGTCCTCCTCAAGGAAGCCGAGGAGGAGCGAGCCGAAGCCGACCGGGCATTGCAAGCAGTGCTGAAAAGCCTCAAGCTTGACGGGTAACGATGCCGGAGCAAATCCCCCCAGAAAGCCAGACGGCGGAATGGAAGCGCCAGTAGACGGATCGCGCCTTGGAGGACTTGGCGGCTTTCGCCAACACGGACGGCGGCGCCCTTTGGAGTGGAATCCGAGAGGATGGCCAAGTGGTGGGCGCCCAGGTACAGGATAGGGAGCTCCAGCGGATCGCGAACCTCATCGCCGCCCATCTGGGCATCACTCCGTCCATCCGGGTGGTGGAGTTGGAGGGTCGGCCCGTCCTCCAGGTCCGGGTGGAACCGGCAGCCGGCCTGGTCGCCTATGGGGGACGTTATCTCCGCCGGGTGGGTACGACCAACCGGGACTTTGCGCCGGACCAACTGGCCCGGCACCTCCTGGGGTACTCCGGCCGCAGTTGGGACGGTCTGCCCAGCGAGTGGACCCCGGACGATGTCGATCCGGACGCTCTTGAGCACTTCGCCCGCCTGGCCCGGCCCAAGCTCCCCACCTTGACCCGAAGAACCCGGAGCATACCCTGCAAAACTTGGAGCTGTTGAGCGACGGGCGGCTCAGGAACGCCGGGGTGCTCCTCTTCGGGAAGCGGCCGCATCGCCTCTTTCCCCGGGCCCAAGTGCGCATCGGCCTCTTCCGCGGCACCCAAATCCTCGACAGCCACGACTACCAGGGCACGCTCTGGGAGTAGTTGGAAGGGGCCATGCAGCGCTTCCGCCAGGTGCTCAACGCGCGCTATGACATCAAGGTGGAGGAAGCCACGCTAGAGGGGCTGCAGCGCAAGGAGGTCTGGGAGCATCCGCTGGATGCCCTGCGCGAGGCGGTGGTCAATGCCCTGGTCCACCGCGATTACACCCATCCGGCCGACATCCAGATTCGGCTGGAAGAAGACGGCTTGCAGGTCTGGAGCCCGGGCGAACTGCCGCCGCCCCTCAGGCCCGAGGACCTGCGCGGCCCACACTGCTCCGTGCCTCGCAACCCTTTGCTCGCCCAAGCCTTCCACTTCGCCGGGTTGATAAAGCGCTGGGGCACGGGCACAACGCGGATCATCGAACTCTCCCGCAGCCACGGCCTGCCGGAGCCCGAATTTCAGAACCAGCAGGGCGGCTTTCTCGTCATGTTTGCCAAGAGCCCCCTACACGCCGGAGCGTCTCCGGGCAATGGGGCTGAACGAACGGCAGATCAAAGCGGTGCTGTATGTGAAGGAGCGGGATGCATCGCCGACAAGGAATACCGGCAGCTCACAGGGGTAAGCAAACGAACCGCGTCCGGCGAACTTTCCGAATTGACGGGAAAGGGTATTTTCACCAAGATCGGCTGTCAGCGTGGGCGGGGCACCGTCTATAGGGCGCCAATTGGGCACATTGGGCAATAATTGGGCAGCAATTGGGCAAAACGATGCGGTCAGAAAGCAAGATGCCTAAATCCCCCGCCGATATTAAGGTTTGGCTGGGAAAAGACCGCTTGCAGGTCCGGAACCGGGGCGACCTGCCGCCGCCCCTCAGGCCCGAGGCCCTGCGCGGCCCACACCGCTCCGTGCCTCGCAACCCTTTGCTCGCCCAAGCCTTCCACTTCGCCGGGCTGATAGAGCGCTGCCGCACGGGGACCACGCGCATCCTCCAGCTCTGCCGCCACCGAGACCTGCCCGAATCCGAGTTTGCCGACTGGCAGGGCGGGGTGCGGGTGGTCTTTAGCAAGGACCCTTACACGGCGGAACGGTTGCGGGCAATGGACTTGAGCGGCCAGCAGATTCAAGCGGTGCTCTACGTGCAGGAACATGGGAAGATCGCGAATCGAGAGTTCAGGACCCTTACGGGGATTCCCGATGAGGGGACGAGGCTCGAGCTCAAGCGGCTCGCGGATCGCGCCATACTGACACCTCGTGGCAAGGGAAGAAGCGCGCACTATGTCTGCGGGGTATTGGCGATCAGCAGGCGTTCACCTCGCGATCTTGGCGATTGTTTGGTGATTGGCAGACGCCGCGATGGGTAACCCGAACCAGCCGGTTTTGCGGAACGCTCCTGGCCACCCCGGTGGCTACTGCGTGACCGAACCGGACCCGGCGGCTGGCCCGTACCGAACAAACCCGCACAGAAAAGTGGCATCAGAAGCGAAGGGGCTGCCATGAGCAATTTTGACCGTCTGGCGGAACACTTGCGTGGGGTTCTTGCACGTGCGAAGGACCGTCCCGCTTTCCAGCAAAATGTGCAAGCCCAGCAAGAGGTTCTCAGCCGTTATCGGGACGCTTTCTCGCCCGCACACATCCCTCAGTTATCCGAAGAGACGTTTCGTTCCTTTCTTTACTTCGAGAACAACAAGCACTGGACCGGCCTGCACCGTCAGATACGCCGACTGACGGAGAACATGGACTCGCTTCGGCAAGCTCTGGCTGTGCTCGTCGACGAGCAAAGCCCCTTGGCTCCTCGCTTCGACGAAACCCTCCAGAGGGTCACCGGCTTGGGCAGGGCCCTGGCGTCTGCCATTCTCTTGGTTACCTATCCTGACCGCTACGGCGTCTGGAACAACATATCCGAGAGCGCCCTTAAGATCCTCGACGCCTGGCCTGAGTTTGAGAAGGGGGCGACCACTGGCCAGAAGTATGCGCAACTCAATCAACTGTTCCTGCGCTTAGCACGCGCGTTGGACATCGATCTTTGGACCCTGGACTGGCTTTTGTGGGAACTGGTGCGCGAGCAGGAGCAACCGGAGGCCCCTGATGTTGACATTCCGCCACCCACACCGGAAGCCCACACCTTTTCCCTAGAACGTCATTTGCACGATTTCCTGGCGTCTAGCTGGGAGCGTATCGAGCTGGGGCAGGAGTGGCAGATCTACCGCGATTCAGACGACGACATGGTTGGCTACGAGTTCCCGACCGGCGTTGGCCGCATCGACATTCTGGCCCGGCACAAGCGCCGTCCTGCCTGGCTGGTGGTCGAGTTGAAACGGGATCGAGCGGCAGATCAGGTTGTCGGCCAACTCCTTCGGTACATAGGATGGATCAAACGCCACGTGGCCCGGCCAGGAGACGAGGTTCACGGACTTATCATCGCACGCGACATCGACGAAAGCCTTCTGTATGCCTTGGAAGGGATGCAAGACAGAAATGTGCTGCTAATGCGGTACCACGTCCAGTTTCACTTGGAACCCGTGAAGCAAGGTGTGGAGAAAGAATGACCGCGTCGCGGGACACCTCTGTGGATTCACCGCTCGTCGAACCGCACCTCGGCCCCCTGCCGGAGGAGCGGCAGGTGGTCAGGTTGGGGAAAACAGCAACCGTTGACTGGGGTAATACATCGCTGACCAAGTCATTATACAAGCCATCAGGATATGTAGCTTTCCGTGCAACAGGCCCTGACGGTTTTCTAGATTTCTATGAACAAAGCGGCGAAGCCGCGATTGTTTCCGCAATCGGGGCGCGGTGCGGTAAATGCTTTTATGCTTCAGGCAGATGGACCGCTATAAAGAACACGATCATTATAAAGAGTGAACAAGCTTGCAGTCTTTTCCTGTACTTTTATCTGGATGATGAAAACAAATGCGCAAAATCTGGAACTGGCCAACCCTTCATAAGCGTTGGAAAAGCTAAACAAGTTCCCTTCCCCCTCCCCCGCTTACCGAGCAGCGGGCGATTGCGCATGTGTTGCGCACGGTGCAGCGGGCGAAGGAGGCTGGCGAGCGAGTCGTCGCCGCGGTCATGGAACTCAAAAAGAGCCTGATGCGCCATCTCTTCACCTATGGGCCGGTGGCCGTGAACCAAACCGACCGCGTCGCCATGCGGGAAGCCGAACTCGGCCCCATCCCGGCGCACTGGCAGGTGGTAAGGTTGGGAGAGGTGGTAGACATTGATGATCGCAAACGTGTTCCTTTGAACGAAAAACAGCGCAGGGCGATGCAAGGGACATACCCATATTGCGGTGCTAATGGTATTCTCGACTATGTTAATGGTTTTTTGTTCGGTGGGGAATATGTTTTGTTGGCCGAAGATGGCGGTTACCGGGGGGACTTGCCACAATTCTGCCTACATAATACAAGGGAGGTTTTAGGTTAACAACCACGCACATGTCATTCAAGCGCGACGTGAAAAAAGCAACAATACTTTCCTAATTTATCTTTTTAATTCTCTAGACCTTGCACAGTACATTTCAGGAAGCACCCGCGGAAAACTGAACCAAGGTGTTATGAAGAACATCCAGATTCCTCTGCCCCGCTCTCCGAGCAGCGCGAGATTGCCCGCATACTGCAGGCGGTGGATCGGCGTACCGCGGCGGAGGAGGCCTGGGTCCGCGCCGTGGAGGGCCTGTTCCGCTCGCTGCTGCATGACCTCATGAGCGGGCGCAGGAGAGTGCCGAAACAGGCCGTTGTCCAATTTGAGGAGGAAAGCAACAATGAGTGACCTGCTCTTCAAGAAAGTGGATTACAATATAGGCAAACTGCTGGAGGACATTGCCATCGGCGAGATCGGCCTGCCCGACATTCAGCGGCCTTTTGTCTGGGATACCGCCCGCGTGCGCGACCTCTTCGATTCCATGTACCTGGGCTACCCCATCGGCACGCTGCTCTTCTGGGAAAACGGCTATCCTGGCGAGCACCGCACCATCGGCGTGGACGGCAAGCAAAAGGTGCCCGACCTGCTCATCGTGGACGGTCAACAACGGCTCACGGCGCTCTACGCCGTGATGAGGGGCATCCCCATTGTGGACAGGAACTTCCAACAGCGCCGCCTGCGCATTGCCTTCAACCCGCTGGAAGGAAGGTTTGAGGTCACCAACACCGCGATTGAACGCGACCCCGCCTGGATCCCCGACATCAGCGTGCTGTGGCAGCCTGATTTCGACCAGTACAACTTCGTCTCTCGCTTCCTGGATAGCCTGGAGGCGCGCCGCGGGCTCACGCCGGAGGAGCGCAAACGCATTCCCCAGGCCATCCAGCGGCTGGTCAACCTCATCAACTATCCCATGACCGCCCTGGAAATCTCCGTCCACGCCACAGAAGAACAGGTTTCCGAAATCTTCGTGCGCATCAACAGCCGGGGCCGCACCCTGAACCAGGCCGACTTCATCCTCACCCTGATGTCCGTGTTCTGGGACGAGGGGCGGAAGCAACTGGAAGACTTCTCCCGCGAGGCCAAGTATCCCCCGGCAGACAACCGTCTTTCGCCCTACAACCCCTACTTCCAGCCTCAACCCGACCAGTTGCTACGGGTGGATGTGGCCCTGGCTTTCCGCCGCGCACGGCTGGAACATGTCTACTCCATCCTGCGGGGCAAGGATCTACAAACGGGAGAATTCTCCCCCGAGCGCCGCGATGCCCAGTTTGCCTTGCTGCGCGAGGCGCAGGCCGAAGTCCTCAATCTGCAACACTGGCATGATTTTCTGAAAGTCATCAAGCGGGCGGGATACATTCATCCCAGCCTGATTACATCCCAAACGGCTCTTGTGTATACCTACGCCCTCTGGCTCATCGCCAAGCGGGATTTTGGGCTTGACCAGCACACCCTGCGCAACTTGATGGCCCGCTGGTTCTTCATGAGTTCCCTCACTGGCCGGTATACCAGTTCACCGGAAACCCGCATGGAGCAGGACCTGGCTTTGCTGCGCGGCTGTTCCCGTCCCGAGGAATTCGTGCAGGTGCTGGAGCAGGAGATGGCCGCCGTGCTTACGCTGGATTACTGGACGGTAACCTTGCCGAACGAACTGGCCACCGCCTCGCATCTCAACCCCGGCCAAGCGGCTTTCTTCGCCACCCTGTGCCTCTTGGATGCGCCCGTGCTCTACTCTTGCATGAGGGTCCGGGAACTCCTCGATCCCACCTCGCGGGGCAGAAAGTCAGCCTTGGAGCGGCACCACCTCTTCCCGCGAAAGTATCTGAAGCGCCAGCGAATCACCGATCCACGGGACATCAACCAAGTGGCCAATTACGCACTGGTGGAGTGGCATGACAACCTCGACATCAGCGACCGACCACCGGCCCAATACGCGCCTGAATACGAAAGCCGGTTCACGCCCGAACAGCTCGAAGAGATGCACAGGTATCATGCACTACCGGAACACTGGTACCAGATGGACTACCCGGCCTTCTTGGAGGAACGGCGTCGCCGCATGGCCGCAATCATCCGAGAAGGATTTGAGCAGTTGAGGTGAGTCCATGACCCTCTCCAGCGAACGCCGCACAGTGCAAAACGCCTTCCTCCGCTACGCCGAGGAGGCCGGCTGGACCTACCTGCCGCCATAGGAGGCCTTGCACCTGCGCGGGGCGAGGATTCACCGGTGCTGCGCACCGTGTTGGTGGAGCAGTTGCAGCGCCTCAACCCCGCCGTGCTGGATTCGGTGGTCAGGGCAGAGGAGGTCATCGCCCGCCTGGTGCGCGTCTGGCCCGACATCGAAGGCAACCTGGAAGCCTCGGAGTTTCTCAAGGGACTCAAAACGGTCTTCGTGGAAGCCGAGCGCCGCGAGCGCAGTCTGCGCCTGCTGGATGCGGGCCGCCCAGAGGCGAACACCTTCCACGTCACGGACGAATTCGGCTTCGTGAGCGGCCGGACGGCCATCCGCCGCGCCTTCGAGGAAAGGCAACTCAACAGTCAGCAGGCCCTGCAGGAACTCACCGCCCTGGTCCGCGATCTGCAGGATGCCCAGGAGCAGCGACGGGAAAGCAGACTCTCACCTGAAGCCTTTGCCGTGGCCTGGTGGCTGCGGGTGCAAAAGGGGTTCGATGCTGAGAAGGCCGAAGTCCTGGCCGGTGCTGTGGAGCCGGCTATCAAACAATACCCCCACTGGGCTGTGAGCGAGGCCCAGGAGCGAGACCTGCGCAGGCGGCTTTATCGGGAATTGATTGCCGCCGGTGTCAAGGACGCGGACGTGGTCGCCTGGGCCGACGAGATGCTTACCCTGCTCAGGAGAGCGATGCCATGAAGAACGGGGCATTAAGGGCTCCAACATTGCCCGAAGAGCCTATGCAAGAGGCGGTCACTCGAGACATTCTTGTGGCTGAGGTTTATGCATGGGCGCGCCGGATCGGCGTCGCGGATCGTGTTCGGGAAATCCACGTTCGTCCAATGAAGCGCAAGTGGGCCAGTGTCTCCACCCGCGGCAGGCTCACGTTCAACGCCGAAATGGTCAGTCAACCAGCCGATGTTCGCCGGGAAATCATCGTGCATGAACTGGTGCATCTCAAACTGAACCACGGCGCGCACAACAAGCTGTTTCGCGCCCTGGTGAAGGCATACTTGGCCCAGAGCTCGTCCAAGCGCACTGATGCGAGAGAGTGAAGCAAGCGCAAGCGGGTCCAGGACGCATTCGCCAAGGATGCCCGCATCCTCATCTCGACGCACGCCGGTGGTGTACGAATCCGAGTTCCGCTCCCGCTGGGACCGGGCCGAGGAAACCGATCTGGTGGTGCTGAGATCGGCCTCACACGATCTCGATGCCTTGCCCTACGACCTGCTGCAGGCTGGCCGCAAGCTCTCGTTC
>ERZ795042.33-NODE-33-length-132442-cov-169.979182_pt1 | contig 132442 bp, 136 predicted proteins | sample MGYA00375126_ERZ795042 | MGnify/ENA primary metagenome ERZ795042 (study PRJEB30171, sample SAMN05518105) | compost metagenome | isolation source: Feedstock adapted compost from Newby Island compost facility, Milpitas, CA | place: USA:Newby Island compost...
GCCGTTCGGTCCGATGAAGCCGAACATCTCCCCTTCTTCGATGGAAAAGGTCACGTCCTCGATGCCCCGGCGCTTGCCGTACCATTTCGTCAGGCCGCTCGCTTCCACGATCGCCATCCGGTTCCCTCGCTTTCAATCCAATTATACTTTGATACGTTATTAAGTATATTATATGCCGATGATCTTGAGTTTGAAAGAAAATTTTTATACCAAGAATTAATTTTCAGTATACTATTTTCTGAAAAATAACCGCCGGCCCGCTGCGGGCCGACGGTCGTTTTCCGCTTTCTTTCCGGCCAAGGTCCGCCGCCGGGAGCCGGCGCAACGCCACCGCAGGCCGACCGGCGCCCGCCTTGTCCGGCGCCTTCTTCGGCGGCCGGCACCCCGGTTCCGCGCGCCTGCCAGGTGCGCCTGCCGGGACGCACCGCCACCGCGTGCTCGCTGAAACCGGCGTGCTCGCCGAGACGTTCGACCCGGCGCGTCACCGCGTGACGCCGTTTTTGTCCACGACGGCCACGATCAGCGGCTTGCCGGCCGCATCGCCTTCGCTTCCCGGCTCCCCGATGCGGAACGCTTCGCGCAGCAGCTGGACCGCTTCCGCCGCCCGGCCTTCCCGCCCGGCGCCGATGTGCAGTTCGGCCACCGTTTCGCCCGGCGACACCGCGTCGCCGACCTTCTTGCGCAGCACGATGCCCGCGCCGGGGTCGATGGCGCTCTCCTTCGTCTCGCGGCCGGCGCCGAGCAGCATGGCGGCCAGCCCCACCTTCTCGGCGTCGATGGCCAGCACCCGCCCGCCGCGCTCCGCGGCCGCTTCCGCGACCGACGCGGCCTTCGGCAGGCGCGACGGATCGTCCGCCACCGCCGGATCGCCTCCCTGGGCGGCCACGAACGCCCGGAACTTGGCGAAGGCCGCACCGCCGGAAAGGGCTTCTTCCAGCATCCGGCGGGCTTCCGCCACGCCGGACGCCTTGCCGCCCAGCACCACCATCCGCGCGCCGAGGGACAGGCACAGTTCCGTCAGGTCTTCCGGTCCTTCCCCCTTCAGGGTCGCGATCGCCTCCGCCACCTCGAGAGCGTTGCCGACGGCGTATCCCAGCGGCTGGTCCATGCTGCTGATGACCGCCACCGTCTCCCGCCCGACCCGGGTGCCGATGTCCACCATCGCCCGGGCAAGCCGGATGGCGTCCTCCTCCGTCTTCATGAAGGCGCCGGAGCCGACCTTCACGTCCAGCACGATGGCGTCCGCCCCCGCCGCGATTTTCTTGCTCATGACGGAGCTGGCGATGAGCGGGATCGACTCCACCGTTCCGGTGACGTCGCGCAGGGCGTACAGTTTTTTGTCCGCCGGGGTGATGTTGCCCGTCTGGCCGATGACGGCGATGCCGGTTTCATTCACCTGGCGGATGAAATCGTCGGGCGAAAGCTCCGTGCGGAAGCCGGCGATCGACTCCAGCTTGTCGATGGTGCCGCCCGTATGTCCCAGGCCCCGGCCGCTCATCTTGGCCACCGGCACGCCGGCGGACGCCACCAGCGGCCCGATGACGAGGGTCGTCTTGTCCCCCACGCCGCCCGTCGAGTGCTTGTCCACCTTGATGCCGTGAATGCCGGACAGATCCGCCATCTCGCCGGATTCCGCCATCGCCATCGTCAAGTCCGCCGTCTCCCGGTCGCTCATCCCCCGGAAACAGACGGCCATCGCCCAGGCGGCCATCTGGTAGTCGGGGATGTCGCCCGCGGTAAATCCGCGGATCAGAAACCGGATCTCCTCCGTTGAAAGTTCCAGGCCGTGGCGTTTTTTCAAGATCAGATCGACGGCCCGCATGATCCATGCCTCCTTGTTGTCCGTCTCCCGGCCGCCGTCACGCCGCCATGTGCCGCAGGATGCTCCGCACCAGTTCGATGAACTTCGGCTTCGTCCGTTCCGCCACCGCCACCACCTGCTCGTGGGTGAGCGGTTCGAGCGAATCCGGCAACGCCATGTCGGTGATGCAGGAAATGCCCAGCACCTTCAGGCCCGCATGCCGCGCCGCGATCGCTTCCGGCACCGTGGACATGCCGATCGCGTCGCCGCCGATCACCTGCAGCATGCGCAGTTCCGCCGGCGGCGAATAGGACGGGCCGGTGATGCCGCAATAGACGCCTTCCACGAGCCGGAGGCCGTCGATGTCCGCCGCGAGCCGGCGGGCGAGCGCCCGGAGCTCCGGATCGTACACCGCCGACATGTCCGGAAACCGGGGACCGAGCGCCTCGTCGTTCGGACCGATGAGCGGGTTGTCCCCCGTCAGGTTGATGTGGTCCGCAATGAGCATCAGATCCCCCGCCGCGAAGGACGGATTGAGCCCGCCCGCCGCATTCGTCAGCACGAGGGTGCGGATCCCGAGCTCCCGCATCACATAGACGGGGAACACGACCCGCCGCATCGGATAGCCTTCATAATAGTGAAAACGCCCCTGCATGACCGCCACGCGCTTTCCCTCGAGTTCGCCGAACACGAACCGCCCGGCGTGGCCGGCCACCGTGGAACGGGGAAAATGCGGAATCTGCTCATATCCGACGTACAGGGGGTCGTCCACCCGGTCGCCCAGTTCGCCCAGCCCGGACCCGAGCACGAGTCCGATGTCGGGGGTCCAGTCGCCGAACCGGTCCGCCAATCTCTTTTTCAATTCTTCGGCCGCTTCCCGGATCTCGCCGAGATACCCGGACATCCGTGACCGATCCATGTCCATTCCTCCTCTTTGGTTTACAAAAGGGCCACGACGCCCCTGACCAGCCGGACGAACGTCTCCCGCACCCTTTCGGCCGTCTCCATCACTTCCGCATGGGACAGCGGCTGGTCGAGGATGCCCGCCGCCATGTTGGAAATGCAGGAAATGCCGAGCACCTCGATGCCCGAATGGCGCGCCACGATCACTTCCGGCACGGTGGACATGCCCACCGCGTCGGCGCCGAGGGTGCGCATCATGCGGATTTCCGCCGGCGTCTCGTAGGACGGGCCGAGCAGGCCGAGGTAGACGCCTTCCCGGACCCGGATGCCCAGCCGTTCCGCCGCCTGCCGGGCGAGCGCCCGGAGCCTGGCGCTGTACGCCTCCGACATGTCCGGAAACCGGACGCCCAGCTCGTCGTCGTTCGGTCCGATCAGCGGGTTGCGGAACATGAAATTGATGTGGTCGCGGATGAGCATCAGGTCGCCCGGCTCGAACGATTCGTTGATGCCGCCCGCCGCGTTGGTGATCACCAGCGTCCGGACGCCGAGCAGCTTCATCACGCGGATCGGCAGCGTCACCTTTTTCACGTCATATCCTTCGTACAGATGAAAGCGGCCCTTCATGATGACCGCCTTCTTGCCTTCAACCTCCCCGGCCACCAGCTCGCCGGCGTGGCCCGGCACCGTCGACACCGGAAAATGGGGTATGTCCCCGTACGGAATGACCGTCGGATTCTCCAGCGTGTCCGCCATCACCCCGAGGCCCGATCCGAGAATGAGCCCCACTTCCGGCTCGAAAGGCAGCTTCGCCTTCAGGGCCGCCGCCGCTTCCTTCACCTGGTTCAACATCTCCGTGTTGCCTCTCCCTTCATGCAAGCAGTTTGTCCAGGAAACTGCGCCCGTGCCCGTCGTAACGGACGCCGAAATTGGCCGCCACCGTCGCCGCCAGATCGGCGAAGGTGTCCCGCACGCCGATCGGCCCGCCGCCTTTCATGGACGGGCTCCAGGCGAGGACGGGCACGTATTCCCGGGTATGGTCCGTGCCGTGGTGGACCGGATCGTTGCCGTGGTCGGCGGTGATGACCAGGAGATCCCGTTCGGAAAGGCCCGCCATGATGTCCGGCACGAACCGGTCAAAAAACGCCAGCGCCTCCGCATAGCCCTGCGGATCCCGGCGATGGCCGTACAACGAATCGAAATCGACGAGATTGACCAGAAGGAGGCCGCGGTACGGCGTCCCGATCAAATCGATCGTCTTCCGGATGCCGTCTTCGTTGCTTTTCGTCGGGTGGGAGGCGGTGAGCCCCTCCATGCTGAAAATGTCCCCGATCTTGCCGACGCCGATGCAGTCGTACCCGGCGTCCTTCAGCAGGTTGAGCACCGTCGGCGCCGGCGGTTTCACGGCGTAGTCGTGCCGGTTCGGCGTGCGGACGAACGCGCCCGGCCGGCCCACGTAGGGCCGGGCGATGACGCGGCCGACGGCGTGCGGCCCGTCCAGCGTCAGCCGGCGGGCGATCCGGCACGCCTGATACAGCTCCTCGAGGGGAATGACCTCTTCGTGGGCGGCGATCTGGAACACGCTGTCCGCCGACGTGTAGACGATCCACTCGCCGGTTTTCATCTGGCGCGGTCCCAGTTCCTCGATGATTTCCGTGCCCGACGCCGGCTTGTTGCCGATGACCCTTCGGCCCGTTTCCTCTTCGAACTTGCGGATCAATTCCTCCGGGAATCCGTTCGGGTAGGTGTGGAAGGGCGTGTCGATCTTGAGCCCCATCAGCTCCCAGTGCCCGGTCATCGTGTCCTTGCCCGCGGACACTTCCGCCATTTTGCCGTATTTCGCCAGCGGGTTTTCCACCGGCGGCAACCCCTTCAGTTCGGCGATGTTGCCGAGGCCCAGCTTCTGCAGGTTCGGCGTGCGGAGCCCCGCCGTCTCGGCGATGTGGCCGAGGGTGTGGGCGCCCCGGTCGCCGAACCGGTCCGCGTCCGGCGCCTCCCCGATGCCGACGCTGTCCAGCACGATGATGCACACGCGTTCATAAGCCATTGTTGCTGCCGTCGCTCCTTTTTCTGCCAAGCTACATTTTGGCCCGCGGATGGGTGCGGTCGTAAATTTCCTTCATTTGCTTTCGCGTCACGTGGGTGTAGATTTGCGTCGTCGAAATGTCGGCATGGCCCAGCATTTCCTGGACGGCGCGCAGATCGGCCCCGTTTTCAAGCAGGTGGGTGGCGAAGGAGTGCCGCAGGGTGTGAGGCGTGATCTCCTTGCGGATGCCGGCTTCGGCGGCGTATTTTTTGATGATTTTCCAGAACCCCTGGCGGGTCATGCCGGTGCCGAGATGGTTGACGAACAGCTCGTCCGTCCGCCGGCCGTTTTTCAGCAGCCGGTGCCGCCAATGGCGGATGTAGTCATCCAGCGCCTGGGCGGCGATGCGGCCCAGGGGAATGATCCGCTCCTTCGAGCCTTTGCCGATGCAGCGCACGTAGCCGAGCCCGAGATGAACGTCTTCCAGCTTCAGGGACACGAGCTCCGACACGCGGATGCCGGTGGCGTACAGCAGCTCCAGCATCGCCTTGTCGCGGGCGCCGCCCGGCGAATCCGCCTTCGGGGCGTCCAGCAGCCGCTCCACCTCGTGCATGGCCAGCACCTTCGGCAGCTTTTTTTCCTGGCGGGGCATTTCCATCTGCTGCGAAGGGTCCCGCGGAATGATCCGCTCCTGCACCAGAAACCGGCAGAAATTGCGGATCGACACGAGGCTCCGCGAGATGGTGGCGCTCGCCTTGCCCTCCTTGCGCAGCCGGCCGATGTAGGCCGCGATGTGCCGCCGGTCCAAATCCGCCGGAGACTCGACGCCGTTTTCCCGCAAAAAATGGATGAACAGCGTCAAATCCCGTTCGTACGACTCCAGCGTGTTCGGCGCCAGCCCGCGCTCCACGGCCAGGTACTGGATGAACGTGCGCAGCTCCTGCAGCATGTGGTTCCAGCCTTTCCCTCCGGCTTGATGCTGACATATTCCACAATCATCCGGCGGATTCCTGCCATGGGACGTCCGATTTATTCCCCGTACCAGTAAAAAAAGCGCAGCCGTTCGGCAAAGCCGGCCTCCCCTTCGGCCGCCCGCTGCACGGCGCTCGCCTTGACGGCCCGGCCCGACGGCTCGGAAAACCGCCGGTCCGGCGCCAGATGATCGTCAATCCACCGGAACACATGGAAAAAGAGCCAGGTGAGCGCGACAAACATCGCCACCGCCCCGGCCCGCCTCCACCATTTGCGAAGCGGAATGATCACGGCGTCACCCCTCCCCGTCCACCATCAGCCTATGACCGGTTCGGGCGCCCTATGCCTGAAGGCGGCATGGCCGCGCGCCGGTCCGCTCCACGGCGCGCCGCTTCGTCACAGCAGCGATTCCGCGCCGTCGATGTAGATTTCCGTGCCCGTGATGTGGCTCGCCTCGTCGGAGGCGAGAAACAGCACCAGATCCGCCACCTGCTCCGGCTTTCCCGGCCCCCGTTCCAGCGGCTTGCTGCCTTGCGGGTAATAGACGGGAATTTGAATGTCTCCCAGCTCCGGCGTCCGGATCGTCGACTCGCCGATGTTCGTTTCGATGGCGCCTGGGCAGATGACGTTCACCCGGATGCGCCAGCGGGCCAGCTCCAGCGCCGCCATTTTGCCGAAGGCGAGCTGTCCGGCTTTGGACGTGGCGTAGGCGGACATGCCGAAGGAGGAAAACTTCCGGTTTCCGTTGATCGAACTGGTGATGATGATGCTGCCGCCATGCGGTTTCATGTGGGGAATGGCGTACTTGACGGTGAGGAACGTGCTGCGCAGATTGTTGCCCAGCGTCTCGTCCCAGGCGGCTTCGGACAGGTGCTCGATCGGCGACACGACGCCGTTGATGCCGGCGTTGGCGAACACGATGTCCAGCTTGCCGAACCGGGCAATCGTCTGCCGGAAGGCGTCTTGCAGGCGCAGCGGATCGGCCGCTTCGGCGTCGGTGACGATGGCTTTGCCGAAGCCGTGCTGCTCCTCGATTTGCCGCTTCACGTCTCCGGCCCGGTTTTCCTTCCGGTCGACCAGCGCCACCATCGCCCCCTCCGCCGCCAGCTTCAGCGCCGCTGCCCGGCCGATGCCCGAACCGGCGCCGGTGACGAGCGCCACCTTGTCTTTCACCCGCCGCGGATGCCGTTCGCAAGAAGCATCGTCCGCCTGCCGTTCCGGCTGCCGGACCGTCCGGTCCGCCGGTTGCCGGATCGCCTCCTGCACCGCCTGCCGGGCGGGATAATCCTTGATGAGCGTCATGACGAATGTCCAGCCTCCTTGTTCGGGTCCCGTTTTGGAAACGTCCGCCTTAGTATTTCCCGGTTTTTTGAAAAAATTGATAATATTTCTGTAAGGGATGTGAGATCCTTCCTGTATTTCCGCGGACGCGTTGTGCTAGAATCGAATGAAATTTGTGCTTCGGAAAACGTCCAAGGAAGGTGTTTCGTTTGCAGGACGTCATCCAGGTCCAGGAACGGGTGCCTTTGCTGAAGGGGCTGCCGCTCAGCCTCCAGCACCTGTTCGCCATGTTCGGTTCCACGGTGTTCGTGCCGATCCTGTTCGGCGTCGACCCGGCCACCATTCTGCTCATGAACGGGATCGGAACGCTGCTGTACCTGTGGATCTGCAAAGGCCGGATTCCCGCCTATCTCGGATCCAGCTTCGCGTTCATTTCGCCCGTGCTGGTCGTGCTTTCGGGCGGCTCGTACGAAACGGCCCTCGGCGGATTCATCGCCGCGGGGATCATCTTCTCGGCGGTGGCGGTGATCGTCCGTTTTGCCGGCACCCGCTGGATCGACATCGTCTTCCCGCCGGCGGCGATGGGGGCCATCGTGGCCGTCATCGGCCTTGAGCTGGTGCCGGCGGCGGCGCGGATGGCCGGCTACATCCCGCCCGAAGGAACGGCCGCCGGCGACTGGGCCGTCGATCCGACCACGGTGACCATCTCCACGTTCACCCTGGCCGTCACCATCGTGGCCAACGTCGCGTTCCGCGGCTTCGCCAAAATCATCTCGATCCTGATCGGCATCGTTTCCGGCTACGTGCTGGCGGTGTTCCTCAACGCGGTGGACTTCAGCGCGGTGGAGGAAGCGTCGTTCCTGTCGCTGCCCACCTTCTATTTCCCGCAATGGGATTGGTCCGCCGTCGCCATCATCGCGCCCGTCTCCCTCGTCGTCATCGCCGAGCACATCGGCCACCTGATCGTCACCGGCAACATCGTCGGCAAGGATCTGTCCCGCGATCCCGGTTTGCACCGGTCCATGCTCGGCAACGGCATTTCCACGATCATCTCCGGCTTCTTCGGATCGACGCCGAACACCACGTACGGCGAAAACATCGGCGTCATGGCGATGACGCGGGTGTATTCCGTCTGGGTGATCGGCGGGGCGGCGGTGCTGGCCATCGCCCTCTCGTTCCTGGGCGACCTGGCGGCGCTCATCATTTCCATCCCGGCGGCGGTCATGGGCGGCGTGTCGCTCCTCCTGTTCGGCATCATCGCCGCCAGCGGCATCCGCATGCTGGTGGAATCCAAGGTGGACTACAGCAAATCGTCCAACATCATCCTGACCACCGTCGTGCTCGTCATCGGCCTGAGCGGCGCCAGCGTCAACCTCGGCTATCTCCAGCTGAAAGGCATCGGCCTGGCCACCGTCGTCGCCATCGTGCTCAGCCTGCTCATCTGGGGACTGAAGAAGATCAACTGGCTGAAGGAAGCGTGATCCGGCCGGCGAAAAACCTTGCTGCCTTGCCGAACATAATGGCCGTACATAAAGGCCGAACATAAAGACGGGAGCCCGGTTGCGGCTCCCGTCTGCCGCATTCGGCTCCCGTTTTCGTTCCAACCGTCGATGCGCCCCGGTCTGCGCGGCGCCATCCGAAGCGCCGCCGTGCCGGTTTCGCTACTTGTCCGCCCCGGACACCGTCATGTGGGTGACCACTTTCTGCAGGCGGATGATTTCATTCTCCACCAATTCCGGCCGCAGCTTCGCGTAGACGAACACCGCGTCGGCGAACGTCATTCCCGGGTAGCAGGCCGTTTCCCGGTTTTCGAACGGGTTGTCGACGAGCACCTGCCACTCCCCGTCCCGCGCCTCCGGCGGAATCGCCTCCAGCGCCTCCCGCTTGTACCGCGCCATCCGCTCCAGCTTGCTCCAGACATCCTGCCAGGCCGGGCTGACGGCCCCCGGTTCCGGCACGATGTCCCGCGCCTTCCCGATCAGGGCCAGCACCCCGTCCGCCTCGCCGTCGGCAAACGAGCGAATCCGCTCCCGCAAGGCTTCCACCAGCCGGTAGATCACCATGTAGCCGCCGCCCGCAATTTTCTCCGCCAGCGCCTTCCGTTCGTCGGGCGTCCCGGCTTTCTGCAACGCTTCCCATATCTCCATGCCGGTCTTCATCGAAATGTCCATCTGCACTCCACCAGTTTCGTGATCCTAATTCAGGCGCAAAAAAAACCGCCACTGTCCAATGTACCACAGCGCGGTTTTGCCGGGAAGCCCGTTTTTTCTTCAAAAAGCGGCCCGGATACGCCTGATCCCCTCAGCCCCTGCAGTTCTTGCAATAGCCCTGGAAATCGAGGCGGTGGTCCACCACCGAAAAGCCGTATTCCTTCTCCAGCCGCTCTTCCAGCGGCAGCAGCCAGTCTTCCATGATTTCGACGACCGATCCGCACTGCACGCAGATGAGGTGATGGTGATGGTGCCGGTTGTTTTCGTTGCGCAGGTCGTAGCGGGCCACGCCGTCGCCGAAGTTCATTTTTTCCACCACGTGCAGTTCCGTGAGCAGTTCCAGCGTCCGGTAAACCGTGGCCAGCCCGATGTCCGGCGACTTTTCCTTGATGAGCATGAACACGTCTTCGGCGCTCAGGTGGTCTTCCTCGTGCTCCAGCAGCACGCGGACCGTCGCTTCCCGCTGGGGCGTCAGCTTGTACCCTTGCGCCTGAAGCTGCTGTTTGATTTTTTCAATGCGCGCTTCGCGTGAATCCATGCCCGTCCCCCTGTGCCGTATCGTGCCCGAGCCGTTTCGTGCGGTTTGCTGATCGACCGTCAGTTTCATTATGGAGCAATGCGGGGGAGAAGTCAACGGATGCCGCCGGCGGGCCCGCCGTCATTCCGCCGGAAGCCCGAGCACCCACGGCGCCAGCCGGCCGAGCAGCACGGGCGAAAGGTACGTCTCCACCAGCGCCGCCGCAAACATGGCGACGACGAGGGACAGCCCGACGCCGGCGTATTTCACGAAAAAGGGGGCGGCGGAATCGTTCGTTTTCTGCAGAAAACGATGCTTGACCAGGTAGCCGGAAAAGGAGATCGCCGCCGCGCTGCCCGCCAGAAGGGCCGGGACGACGAACAGGTTTTGCGGCACGACGCCGGCGAGGGCGAAGGCGAGGCCTTTCCACGAGTATTCGGACACGATCACCCCGACGGTGAACCCGATGAGCAGTCCCTTCAAAAAGTTCAGCGCCAGCACGAGCGGCAGCCCGACCACCGATACGCCGAGCAGCCAGATGAGCGCCGTCCACTTGAAATGGAGGCCGAACGCCGAAAGCAGGCCGGGCCTGGGCGCCGTCTCGCCGCCGAGGCTGACCGTCTGCAGGAAACTGCCCAGATGACGGTCCAGATCCTGCCGCTGTTCAGGGGTGAGGGCTCCCGACATCAGGGCGCCGAAGACGACGCCCATCAAAAAAAGGACGGACAGGAACAAATACAGGTGCACCTGATCCTTCACGTTGACGCGCAATGCCGGACCGGCGGCCGTTCCCATCGGCGGAATCGCTCCTTTCTTCGGACTGCTATCAGTCTATGAAAGGAGGGACAAGTCTATGACCGGCCGGACAGCACCTTGCCGTAGGCGCCGCCTCCGCCCGGCGCGAGGGCCAGTTCTCCCTTTCTCGCGGCCAGAATCAGCTCCGCCAGCGGCGCGCCCGCCACCCGCTCCAGTTCTTCCCGGGGAACCCGGTGCAGGACGTTCATTTCCGTTCCGAATGCGGCCAGCAGGCGATCCAGCGTTTTTTTGCCGAGGCCGGGAAGAAAGTCGAGCGGCACCTGGTACCGGTACGGCGGGCGATGGGCGGGAACGAAAGGCTGAAGCCGGTCGCCGAGGGACAGGATGCGGTCCAGGACGCCCCGCACGAGCTTCGCGCCGCCGCAGCGCGGACACCGGCCGATGACGGGGCCGGCGACGTCCGGAATGGAGCCGCAATCGGCGCAATGCGACCGGTAATATTTGCCGAGCCGGGGGTCGAGCCCGTAGTTGGCCGCCACCTTCCGGCCGCCTTCGCCGCGGATCGCCTTCACCACTTCCGCGAACGTCGCGTCCGCCAGCAGCAGCTCGTTGTACTCGCGGCCGATTTTGCCCGGGGAATGGGCATCGGAGTTGGTGAGGAACGTTTTGCCGTCGAGCTCGGCGAGATGGCCGGCCATGCGGCTGTCCGCGCTGAGGCCCAGCTCCACCGCGTCCACCCGGTCCGGATCGAGGAGCCGGTCCATCCGGTCGCAGCAGCTGCCGTACAGGCCGCGGTGGGGCGTGAACACGTGGGCGGGGATGAGGATGCCGCCCCGCGCCAGCGTTTCGTCCTGCAGCTTTCGGGCCGTGGCGCGGAGCCGCTGGGAACTCAGCTCCACGTTTTTCATGCGGGGCGCAAGCCAGCGGGTGAAGTCGCGCATCGCGTCCAGCGTCGGCATGAAAACGAGCAGGTGCGCCGGTCCCAGGCCGGGATCGCGCACCTCGATTTCGGCGCCGGGCAGGATGACCGTGTTCCGGTACCGGATGCCGCCGCCCGGCAATTCTTCCATCTCGCCGTCGGACAGGCATTCGTCGATGTCCCGCTGCACGGCGGGCGAATGGCAGTCGATGACGCCGACGATGTCCATGCCCTTGCGGTCCGACGCCTCGATGGCAATGTTCCGGAACGTCAGGTCGCGGGAGCCGCTGATTTTGACCGGCCGCCCGTCCTTCGTCCGGCCGACGTGCACGTGCAGATCCGCATAGAAGCGGCGGAGCGCCATGTCACAGGTCCCCCGTCAACCGGTACACGTCCCAGGCGTAGACGGCGAGGATCGTCTTCGCGTCGCAAATGCGGCCTTCAGCCATCAGGCGTTTCGCCTCTTCCGGCGTGACGGCGAAGCAGTCGAGAAACTCGTCCTCGTCGGGATGGCTGTCGCCCGGCATCAAGTCTTCCGCCAGATACAGGTGCAGCACTTCGTCGCAGAAACCCGGCGACGTGGAGAAACTGGCGATCTTGCGGATCCGGCCCGCCCGGTATCCCGTTTCTTCCCGCAGTTCCCGCTTCGCCGATTCGAGCGGATCTTCCCCCGGCTCCAGCTTGCCCGCGGGAATTTCCACCTGGCTGCGTTCCAGCGGTTTGCGATATTGCTCCACCACGAGCATTTTGCCGTCGTGGAGGGCCAGCACCGCCACCGCGCCGGGATGCCGGACGATTTCCCGTCCGGCGGTGCCGCCGCCGGGCAGCCGCACTTCATGGGTTTCCAGGGAAATGATGCGGCCTTTGTACAGCGTCTGTTTGCTCAGGGTGACTTCCTCGTACTTTTTGCCGTCCGATGGATGGATCGCCATGGCGTCGTCTCCTCGTCTGGTATCCGATGTTTTATCACGGATCCTTCATCTTCCTTGTGCTATGCGCCCGCGCGGGTGCGCGCCCCGCAATCCTGGCGAGCCGTTTGCCCGACGGTCCGTTCCTTCACGCTTTCTCGGCCACGGTCCGGATGATTTCCACCGCCAGTTCCGTCGACTGCACGAGGGCGCGGATCGGCATCTGTTCCTTCGTCGTGTGGATGTTCTCATAGCCGATGGCGAGGTTCACCGTCGGAACGCCGAGCCCGTTGAAAATGTTCGCGTCGCTCCCCCCGCCGGAGTGGAACAGGCGCGGCTCAAGGCCGAGGCGGCGGACCGCGTCCATCGCCACCCGCACCACTTCGTCGGATTCATCGTATTTGTACCCGCCATAGATGATCTCGCTGGCAAACTCCACCTTCGCGCCGAATTCGGCGGCGGCGCTTTCGAACGCCTCCCGCATCGCCTTGACCTGCCGGTTCAGTTTCTCCGGCACCAGGCTGCGCGCCTCGGCGTCAATGTCCACCCGTTCGCAGACGATGTTCGTCGGGCCGCCGCCGGCAAAACGGCCGATGTTCGCCGTCGTTTCCGCGTCGATGCGGCCGAGGGGCATGCGGGCGATGGCCCTGGCGGCCACCTGGATGGCGCTGATGCCGTCCTCCGGATTGACGCCGGCATGGGCGCTTTTGCCGATGACCGCAACGTGGATCTTCGCCTGGGTCGGCGCCGCCGTGCAGATGTCGCCCACCTTGCCCTCGGAGTCGAGGGCGAAGCCGTATTTGGCTTTGATCATCGACCGGTCCATCGCCCGGGCGCCCACCAGGCCGGCTTCCTCCCCGACGGTGATGATGAATTGCACCGGACCGTGGGGAATGTTTTGCTCGCGCAAAATCTCGACCGTCTCCAGCATGACCGCCAGGCCGGCCTTGTCGTCGCTGCCGAGAATCGTCGTGCCGTCGCTGCGGACGTACCCGTCGTCATCCACCCGGGGCCTGACGCCCTTGCCCGGAACGACCGTATCCATATGCGCGGTGAAGAAAATCGGATCCCGGTTTTCGCATCCCGGCGTCGCCGGCAATTCGCAGAACAGATTGTTCGCCCCGTGGCCCGTCTTCGCCTTCGCGTCGTCTTCGATGACGGTCAGGCCGAGCCCGCCGAACAACCGTTTCAGCGCTTCGCCGATTTCTTCTTCGTGCCCCGTCTCGCTGTCGATCTGCACCAGCTCGAGGAACCGGTTCAAAAGCCGCTGTTCGTTCACGTTTTTCGCCATGAAAGGGCAACCTCCATCCCATCCGGATTTGATGCTGTCGATGCCCGATGCCATCCGGCGCCGCCGGCGCCGCCGATCCCTGCGGCCCTTCGGTGCGCCGATGCGATCGATGCTAGAAAGAATGGATGCTATAATGCAAGTGTACCCGATTCCGGGCCCGTCGGCAAAGGAGGATTCGCATGGCCCGCCGCAAACGGCTTTTCCGCATCGTCATCTGGATTCTCGTCGCCTCCCTCATGCTGTCCACCGTCGGTTTTGCCATCGGCCTGATGATCGGCTGACCGCAAAAAAAGCGCCGGCAGTTGCCGGCGAGGACGAAGAGGAGCGCTTTTTCGGCTCCGGGATTTTCCGCTCCCGTTTTTTTGTTTCCGGACGCCCGGACGGCCTGCCGCAGCGCGCGGTCAGTAGTACAAATTGGTGTCCGGTCCGTACGACTCCAGGTAATGCTTGACCCGCTGATGGAACCGGCCGCAGATGACGCCGTCCAGAATGCGGTGGTCGAAGGACAGGCACAGATTGACCACCGACCGGATGGCGATCATGTCGTCGTCCATGACCACCGGCTTTTTCACGATTTTTTCCATGGTCAGGATGGCCGCCTGCGGATAGTTGATGATCGGATAGGACAGAATCGAGCCGAACGTGCCGGTGTTGTTGATGGTGAACGTGCCGCCCTGCATGTCCTGGGGCCGCAATTTCCCTTCCCGCGTCCGCCGGGCGAGGTCTTCCACCTCGCGGGCGATGCCGACGATGTTTTTCTGGTCGGCGTTGCGGATGACCGGCGTCAGCACCGAATCTTCCGTGCCCACCGCCAGCGAGATGTTGATGTCCCGCTTGACGATGATCTTGTCTTCGCTCCACACGGAGTTCATGATCGGATAATCTTTGATGGCGCTGACCACCGCCTTGATCAGGAACGCCATGTAGGTCAGGTTGACGCCCTCGTTGCGCTTGAATTCGTCTTTCACTTTGTTGCGCAGCTTGGTCAGATTGGTGACGTCCACCTCGATGGACGTCCAGGCGTGGGGAATTTCCTGCACGCTCTGGCGCATCCGGTTGGCGATCGTCTTGCGGATCGGCGTCACGTCGATGAAATATTCCCGTTCGCCCGCCGTCGGCGGTTCCACCACGATTTCCGGCATCGCCGGATGCTCCCGCACTTCGATCCGCGGGGCCGGATGGGCGGATGCCGCCGGCTGGCCGCCTGCCGCAGGCGATCCGGGCGCCGCCGGACGGAAGGCCGTTCCGCCAGGCACCTCCATGCGCCCCGCTGCTGCGCTGCCGCCGGCCGTTCCGGGTGCCGGCGCCGCGCCCCGGCCGGCCGCGGCGGCCGGCGTCGCGGCCGCGCCGCTTTCCACATACCGCAGCACGTCCTTGCGGGTGATCCGCCCGCCGATGCCCGTGCCCGGCACCAGCCTGAGATCGATGCCGTGCTCTTCCGCCAGTTTGCGAACGGCGGGCGAATGGCGGTGCCGCATGCTTTGATCCCCGTTCAGACCCGGTGCATCAACCGCATCGGCCGCTCCGGATTCCGCCGCGCCGGACGGGCCGTCCGCGCCGGCTTCTCCCGCAGCGCCGGCTTCCGCCGCCGTGCCGATCCGGCACACGACCGTACCCACGTCCACCGTTTCCCCTTCCGGCACGAGAATGTCCAGCATGACGCCCGACACCGTGGAAGGGAGCTCCGCCGTCACCTTGTCCGTGATCACTTCGCAGATCGGTTCGTACTCCTCCACCGGGTCGCCGGGCTTTTTCAGCCACTTGCCGATGGTCGCCGAGACGACGCTTTCGGCAAACTGGGGCATGGTGATGTCCACCGCACGCAAAGCCGTTTGCCGCACCCGATCACATCCTTTCCAACGCTAAATCCCGTTCCGGCGCATTCGAAGGCGTCAGTGTTGACCGCCTCAATATTTCGCCAATTGCAGCATGGCCTCCAGCACTTTCTCCGCGTTCGGCATGAAAAACTTCTCCAGCGGCGGGCTGATCGGCATGGCGGGCACGTCAGGCCCGCCCACGCGCATGATCGGCGCGTCGAGATCGTACAGCAGCTCCTCCGCAATGATCGCCGCCACCTCGCCGCCGACGCCGCCCGTCTTGTTGTCTTCGTGCAGGATGAGCACTTTCCCCGTCCGCGCCGCCGCCTCCAGAATCGCTTCCTTGTCCAGCGGCTGGATCGTCCGCAAATCCAGCACGTGGGCGCTGTAGCCCATTTTCTCCAGTTCATCCGCCGCTTCCAGGGCAAAATGCACCGTCAGGCCGTACGTGATGACGGTGATGTCGTCGCCTTCCCGCTTGACGTCGGCTTTGCCGATCGGCACGGTGTACGGTTCCTCCGGCACTTCGCCGGTGATCATGCGGTAGCATTTTTTGTGCTCGAAATACAGCACCGGGTCGGGATCGCGAACCGCCGCTGCGAGAAGTCCTTTCGCGTCATAAGGGGTGGACGGCACGACGATCTTCAGTCCGGGCGTGCCGAAAAACACCGATTCCGGGCACTGGGAGTGATACAGCCCGCCGAACACCCCGCCGCCGATGGGCGCCCGGATGACGACGGGGCAGCTCCAGTCGTTGTTGGACCGGTAGCGGATTTTCGCCGCTTCGCTGATGATCTGGTTCGTGGCGGGAAAAATGAAGTCCGCATACTGCATCTCCGCGATCGGGCGCATGCCGTACATGGCGGCGCCGATGGCAACGCCGGCGATGGCCGATTCGGCCAGCGGCGTATCCAGCGCCCGGTATTCCCCGAACTGCTCGTACAGTCCCTTGGTGACGCCGAAGACGCCGCCTTTCACGCCGACGTCTTCCCCCAGCACAAACACGTTTTCGTCCCGTTCCATCTCCTGCCGGATCGCCAGCCGGATGGCGTCGAGGTACGTCATGACGGCCATCGCTCAACCCTCCCCGTCTTCCGCGTACACGAATTTGAGGGCGTCTTCCGGTTTGGGGAACGGCGCCTTGTCCGCATATTCCGTCGCTTCCTTCACGATCTGGGCCGCTTCCCGGTCCAGCGCCGCGATTTTCGCGTCGTCCAGCAGGCCGCAGGACACGAGATAGTCGCGGAACTTGGCAAGCCCGTCCTCCTGCCGGTGGCGTTCCACTTCCTCCTTCGGCCGGTACACCGAGTCATCGTCGGAGGTGGAGTGGGGCGACACGCGGTACACGACCGCCTCGATCAGCGTCGGCCCCTCGCCGCGCAGCGCCCGTTCGTGGGCTTCCTTGGTGACCCGGTACACTTCCAGCGCGTCGTTGCCGTCCACCGTCACGCCGGGAAACCCGTATCCGATCGCCCGGTCCGACACCCGTTCCGCCGCCACCTGCTTCCGGTAGGGCGTGGAAATCGCGTACTGGTTGTTCTCGCAGAAAAACACGACGGGCAGTTTGTGCACGCCGGCAAAGTTCAGGCCTTCATGGAAGTCGCCCTGGTTGCTCGAGCCTTCCCCGAACGACACGAAGGTGACGAAATCCTTTTTCTTCATTTTGGCGGCCAGCGCGACGCCCACCGCATGGGGAACCTGCGTCGTGACGGGGCTCGAGCCGGTGACGATGTTGAGCCGCTTGCAGCCGAAATGGCCCGGCATCTGCCGGCCGCCGCTGTTCGGATCCTCCGCCTTGGCGAACAGCGACAGCATCAGCTCCTTCATCGTCATGCCGACGGCCAGCACGAATGTGTAGTCCCGGTAATACGGCAGAAAATAGTCGTGCCCCGGCCTGAAGGCGAAGGCCGCCCCGGCCTGCGCCGCTTCCTGCCCGATGCCGGAAACGTGGAAATTGATCTTCCCGGCCCGCTGCAGCAGCAGCGCCCGTTCGTCGTATTTCCGCCCGAGCAGCATATAGCGGTACATGTCCACCGCCTGCTCGTCGGTCAGCCCGAGCTGCCGGTGTTTGGCCAATTGTCCGATTGCCATCGGAACCCCTCCCTGCGGGAATGGACATCTGGTCTGCCGTTCGCCGCGGTATGTCACCTATTTTTAATACCTGGTGCTAATACCTGCCTGAATTTCATTATAGTCCAATTCTCTTCTCAAAGAAAGAGAAAACATTGTCGAACACAAAAAAAGGCCGTATGGGCCCCGGGCGCGGCAGCCGCGGGGATCATCCCGCGCCCGCCGCCGCATCACCCGTTGACCGCCCGGCCGTCCACCGCCAGCATCGCTTCCGCCAGCGCTTCCGACAGCGTCGGGTGGGGGTGGATCGCGCGGCCGACTTCCCACGGCACCGCATCGAGCAGCCGGGCAAGCGCCGCTTCGCCGATCATGTCCGTCACGTGCGGGCCGATCATGTGGACGCCGAGCAGGTCGCCCGTCCGCTTGTCCGCCACCACCTTGACGAACCCGTCCGTTTCCCCCAGCACGAGCGCCTTGCCGAGCGCCTTGAAGGAAAACGTCCCCGTCTTCACGTCATGGCCCCGCTCCTTCGCCGACGTTTCCGAAAGGCCGATGGCGGCCACTTCGGGCCGGGAATAGATGCAGCGCGGGATCCATTCCGGCACCGGCGGCTCGGCGTCCAGGCCTAAGGCATGTTCCACGGCGGCGATGGCCTGGCTGCTGGCGGCGTGCGCCAGCTGCGGGCCGCCGATCACGTCCCCGATGGCATAAATGTGCGGCTCCTTTGTCTGGAAATGGGCATTCACCCGGATGGCGCCGCGCTCCACCTGCACATTGGTGTTCTCGAGGCCAAGGCCGTCCCCGTTCGGCACCCGCCCGACGGCCACCAGCACTTTCTCCGCCCGGAACGTCTCCCGTTTGCCGCCAACCTCCGCCTCCAGCGTCATCCCGCCGCTTTCCGCCGCGACCGTTTCCGGGATCACTTTCGCGCCCGTCACCGCCTTGATGCCCCGCTTCCTGAACAGCCGCTCCAGTTCCCGCGACAGGTCCTTGTCTTCCTGCGGCAGCAGCCGGTTTTCGTACTCCAGGATCGTCACGCCGACCCCGAAATCGTTCAGCATGGACGCCCACTCCACGCCGATGACGCCGCCGCCGATAATGAGGATCGACTTCGGCAGTTCCTCCATTTCCAGCGCCTCGTCGCTGGTCAACACATATTCGCCGTCCGCCTCGAGCCCCGGCAGGAGGCGCGGGCGGGAGCCGGCGGCGATGATCAGCCGGTCGCCGACGAGCAGTTCCGCCTCGCCGCTTGCCAGCTCCACCGCCACCGCCCCGCTGCGCGGCGAGAAGATGGACGGTCCGGTCACCCGCCCGCTGCCGATGTAGACGTCGATTTTGTTCTTTTTCATGAGGGACTGCACGCCCTTGTGCAGCTGCTCCACGATCTGCCGCTTGCGGGCCTGCACCTTGCCGAAATCAAGCGTCACCCCGCCCGTCTCCACGCCGAAACCGGCGCTGGTCCGGGCCAGCGCGTACACCTCCGCGCTTCGGAGCAGCGCCTTGCTCGGAATGCAGCCGCGGTGCAGGCACGTCCCCCCCAGCTTGTCCTTTTCCACGAGGGCGACCGTCCTGCCGAGCTGCGCCGCCCGGATCGCCGCCGTGTACCCCCCGGGCCCGCCGCCCAGGACGACCACGTCATATTGCTTTGACATACTTGTCCTCCCCTGGCTTCAATTCCACCGATAAACCAAGTATAATGATGAACATACCGAAAAGAAAGCGCCGGTGGAGAAAGGAAGTTTCCGCATCATGAACAACGCCTTCGGACGGTTCGTTGCCATCCTCCTGCTCGTCATCCCCGGCATTGCCGCAACGTACGGTTTTCTGCAGATGAAGGACGCCTTCTTCGACGCCGTCGGCGAAGCGCCTTTTCCGTGGCTGAAATTCGCCTTCGGCCTCGTGCTGTTCGCCCTCGGCGTGGCGTTTCTCGCCGGCTGGATCTTTTACCGCGACCGCAAGCGCAATTATGTCGCCCCCCGCTTCCGGGAACGCAAAAAAAGAACCCCGAAGCAGGGGTGACGCCCGTCCGGTTTCAGGCTTCCATGAACTCGAGCCGGTTGCCGAACGGATCGCTGGCGTAGAACCGGCGGATGCCTTCCGGCGTCCGAAGGTCATCGTCGATCACGGCCACCCCGTTGTCGAGCAAGTGGCGCTTCAGCGCCTCGAGCCCCCGCACCCGGAAAGCCGGATGCGCCTTCTTCGCCGGCGCGAAGTCGTCCTGCACGCCGATGTGCACCTGATGCGGACCGCACGCGAACCAGATGCCGCCCCGCGCCTTCAGCGGTTCCGGTTTTTCGACCTCCGGCCAGCCGAGCACGTTGCCGTAAAAAAGCCGCGCCTCCTCTTCGCACCCCGGCGGCGCCGCAAGCTGCACATGATCGATTCCCGCAAACGCAAAGCCCACGTTTCTTCCCCCGTCTCATGCGTTTTTGCCCATCATGCGCTTTTGCTCATCATGCATTTTTGCTCATCGTGCATTTTCCCGTCATGACGCCGCCGACGAATGGACCCCTGCGGCACCGCACGGATCGCCCCGGTTTCCGCCGCCGTTTCGCCGGTTCAAAGGGCCGGCCCGGAACCGGAAAACCAGCGGGTCACGTCCAGCGTTTTCTCCAGCCCCAAATACCGGTACGCGATCGTCACGCGTTCGATTTCGCCCGGCCAGGCAAAGGCGAGCCCGTATTGCACCGGCACGGTCCGATCCCCGTTCCGGGCCGCTTCCTCCATGGACGAGCGAGGGCGAATCGGCATCGCGCCGGGCGCCGTCCACCTGATGGCCGGATCATCGGTACCCGGCTGCACGACCCGGCCCGCATGGCCGGCGCCGAGCCGGAGCCGATCCGGCCGCTCCCGGCCGTTCACCCGGACGTCCAGCACCGTCACGTCGAACCGGCCCGCATTCTCCAGATGGATGGCATATTCCACAAGGCCGTTTCCGTCATCATGCACGCTCAAGCCGGTGTCGACCAGCACGTCCGCCTTCGCAACCAGCAAAACCGGAGCGGCCGCCAGAAGCAAAATCACGGGAACAAGCAGCCACCCTTTTTTCCGGATGCCGTTTTTCATGTCGCTCTCCCTTCCGTTTGTTTCCAATTCTAGCAGACTTGGCGGGATGCCGGAAAGTCCATTTTTCCGGAACCAAACCGATCGCCGCACCGTAAGCAATGGCAGGAAATCATGACGGCAGCAGAGGGAAAAGGAGGCAACCCGCATGAACTGGGAGTACAAAACGGTCAAGATGAAGGCGAAGGGGGTCATGGGCGGCCTCGTCGACACGGAGGAACTCGAAGCGCGGCTCAACGAACTCGGCTCGAGGGGCTGGGAGCTCGTCAACGTGTTTGACACGAGCGCCGGCTACGGGCATTCGCGTCTCATCATTGCCGTGTTCAAGCGTCCGAGGGGTTGAATCCATTTTCCGGGTTGAACCCGATCATCGAAGGATCATCGACGCATCCTTTGAATCATCGGCGCCATCCCTTTACGGTCCGGCAGCCGGATGCCGCTCCAGCCGGCAACGCCGCATTGCCCGTGCGAGTTGTCGCCCACGGCCACCAATGTCCCGTCGGCCTTGAGGCCCACGGTGTGCGCCGCGCCCGCCGCCACGGCGACGATGTCCCGCCAATGGCCCACGTCGCACTGTCCGTTCGCATTCCATCCCGTCGCCGCCACCGTGCCGTCCGCCCGGAGACCGACCGTGTGATGGCTGCCCGCGGCGACGGCCACCATGTCCCGCCAGCCGTCCACGTCGCATTCGCCCGCCCGGTTGTGGCCCGCGGCCACCACCGTGCCGTCGGCCTTGAGGCCGACCGTGTGGAGATAGCCGGCGGCCACCGCCACGAGACCGCGCCAATCGTCCACCCGGCATTGTCCGTAGACGTTGTTGCCGGCCGCCACCGCCGTTCCGTCGGAGCGAAGGCCGACGGTATGCCAGTCCCCCGCCGCCACCGCCACGATGTCCCGCCATGCCTCCACATCGCGCTCGCCCTGGAGGTTTCGGCCGGCGGCGACCACGGTTCCGTCCGCCCGGACGCCGACCGTCTTGCACCAACCTGCCGCCACGGACATAATGTCGCGCCATCCGTCCACTTCGCACTGGCCATGTTTGTTCCAGCCGGCGGCCGCCACCGTGCCGTCAGCCCGCAGGCCGACGGTGTGCGCATTGCCCGTGTTGGCGGCCACATGAACGTTGCCCGCCGCCACGGCCACAATGTCCCGCCATGCGCCCACTTCGCATTGTCCGCATTTGTTGTCGCCCGCGGCCAGCACCGTGCCGTCCGCCCGCAGGGCGACGGTGTGCCGGCGGCCCGCCGCCAGGACGGATCGGGGAAAGGCCGGAAAAAAGGCTCTCCGCGTCAAAACGTTGCTCCGCATCATGACCCGCTCCGTTCCCGAATCATGCATCTCATTTTTCGAATTTGGCCGAAAACGGGCGTTTGATCCAGAATATGATGCATGTTTTCCCGTTCATGAGCCTCCATGCTTCCTTGTTGGCGAAAAGAAGTGCATGAAATCCGTTTCGTTCGCACCTGAACGCATGCCGCGTGCATCCCATTTTATCACATGCCTGCATAAAAAAAACACCACGCCTCCATCGGCTTTTGGCCGACGGATTCGTGGCGTCCATCTTTTGCACCAGGTCATTTATTGCCACAGGAGTCAACCTCTGGTTGCAAAAACCGGGCTGTGGGTTGACGCAAAAAAGTTGGTACGTTGCCGGAAAGTCGACTTTACCGCCTTTACCGCCCCGACGCGACCTTGTGCTCGATGCGCAGCTTGTCGGCCACCATGGCGATGAATTCGCTGTTGGTCGGCTTCGACTTCGTCACGTTGACGGTGTAGCCCTTGATATTATCGGTTTTTTACCTGATGCAAAATCGTACAACACCACAAATTTATTGGCTTTTGGATTCGGAATTGGTTGATATTTCCGAATCTCTTTCAAATCCAATGGTAGTGGTTGTTATTCCAGTTGTCAACACCATTAAAACGGCGGCTTAATCCTAATTCTAAACCATGCTTCAACCGTGCTGTCACTTAGCAAAGTAGCTTTAAGCTGTACGTATTGGTTTATTGCTGTTCCAGCTTTCACCGTACACTGTACATCATCTTGGCTTGTTATGGTTGCGTATGTGGTAGTTGTCGTTTTTGAATCATCCCATAGTGACCAAATGACCGGTTCAGATACTAGCGTTGAACCATGAAAAACTTGCGCCGTATATGTTTCCGTCAATTCTGTTATGATTTCGTTTGAACCACTGATCACAATGGAATATTCAGCGGCTTCTACCACTTTTACCTTGATATCATCCTTGATTAGTGGACGCGAAGCATTTGCTACCGTGATAACCGCTTGACCAACCGAAACACCAGTGACCAGCCCGTTTTGATCCACCGTTGCAACGGATTCATCTGAAGATGAAAAAACAACAGGCGTGTTGCCTGTCGCTTCCCATGATAATTGAACCGTATTCCCTTCAGAAACTTCTATCGGTTTACTATTCGTAATCTGAATCTTGCAAACTAAACCGCCTGCAATATCGTTTTCAATGTCATCTGTTGCTTGGTCAACCTCATCTTTTTCGCACGTAAAAACGATCATTCCGGGTTGACTATAGTGATCAATGCCCACGATCTTAAATACTTGACCAAACTTCATCCACCTATTTCCTATTCTGATCTGCCTTGTTTGCTCATTGTCTGGTGTATAGACAAACAGTTCACCCGTTGCCATGCTAAGTATTTTCCCATCCACAAAACCGAATGATGATGATTCTATGTAACAAGGTACAGAAATAAAACTGCAATTATTGTTAACAACCAACGTAAACGGTAACTGCCGCGCAATCCCTTTCCATCGGTTGTTTCGTTTCGATTCTTCACTGATAACCATCCACTTTTTTCCTTCAAAATCAAAAACGTCGCCCCGTTTCAATGGCGACAGTGAAGTAATGTTTTTGTCGTTGTATTTTTCTGAAAGTGTGCGATTTGTGATTAAAACCCGTCTTGGTTCTGTATTGTTTATCAAAATATCCTGCCCCATACAGGATAGCAGATATTCAAAATCTCCTGAACTGTTGAAGTCAAATAGGTTGAACAAGCTACCACCTCCATCAAGAGTTAAAGAGCATGAACACGCTAGAATTTCCTTCCTGCTCATCCGTTGCGCTCATCATTCTGATCTTTCTTTCAAGCTGTTCAATCCGGTTTTGTAGTGATTCTGCGAAATCAGAAACAGTTAAATCATCCTGTTTATAAGTTTTCATGCTGTGCGGGTTGTTGGCAATGCTGTTTAGAATTGAAAGTGCCGCAAGATAAATCTTTCTTTTGTTCGATGGTGATGTAGGATTGTATTGATCTGTATCCGTCAAACCTTCTTCTGCAAGATAGACGGAAAGTTGTTCGGCTGGAATGTTGATTCCAATTTCCATTGTCAAACGTTCAAGGTTGGTCATTAAAAACACTCTCCTTTGTAAATGAAAGTAAAATATTTCATATTAACGCGGTGAATTGTTAACGAAATTGGTTTAAAAAACTGCCGACAGGGGTTTGTCGACAGTCTGAAACCTACTTAAACTGTAGGTTAAAAGATACTATTTTATTTACCTTTAGGCATTCTTACATTTAGATCATCATGTTTTTTGATCAATTGTGTGGAAAGCTCTTTAACTTTCTCCTGATATGAGACAAATGAGCCACTTGGATATTCGGCTAATGATATATATTGATTGTACAAACCATACATTTCAAAACAGATTTCATAAACAACTTTATAATCATTAGGTGGATCGTTTAATTCTTGCATTATATTATCAATCACCTTTTTCCCCTTTAAAAGTGAATCAATTTTCCCTTGTTCTCTAAAAATTCTATTAACAATTGCTATTGCTTCATTAAAGTCCTTCGCATAATTTTCTCTGTTAACATTTTTTTCTTTTAAACTAGGAGAATTAGGAGAATGTATTGACGTATACCTAAAAGAATTATTATCAGGATTATATCGAATAAACATTCCATATTCTGCTTTAATAGCAGTTCTCCAAGCGCTTATATAAACATTATGCATTTTTTCAGCTTCCGCTGCATCGTTTATCATCAACATTACAACTAACTCTAATTTATTTTTGTAATCTTCAATATTTTTTATTTTAATAGAATTAACTATTCCAACAACAACCACTAATACAAATATGCCAGTTATGATAGATGCTAATATTTTCAATATTTTACTTTTTTTGTTTTTTTTGTTTTTATCATAAATTTCACTGATTTCACTTTTATCGGTAATTTTTGCTCTTTTTCCGCATTTATTGCAAAAGAGGCTATCGTCATTTAATTCATTACCGCAGTTTTGACAGACGATCATTTACGGCACCTCGCGATGGTCATGTAAAGAATTTTAATATCTATAAATCTGATCTCTTACTTAAATTTATATCCTTCCATTTTTCTGCTCTTTGCTTTGCTCTTTCATTCTTTTCATTCTCAAGTTTCTCTACTGATTTGATTATAGCGGCAAGCACATCAAAAGAGTCTAACAAATAACTTTGAAATGATATAATACTCGATCTAAATTGTGATGCCTCTTGAATAAATTGCTTGGTAAACTCAGAGTTTTTATGATAATTCTCTAAATAAACTTGACAATCGGACAACCATTCAAATATACCTGCGTTGTTTGTTTGTCCTTCAACCCATTTTCTAACCTCGTCAATTTGGGATCTTAGTGCACTAATGTTCATATTTTAACAACCTCCTTAATCTGATTTTTTCTCGAATGTGTAAACCAACATGCTAGCAGGTAAATTTTGGTAATAGAGGTATCTCCTTTCCATATCTCACCACCAGACTAAAAGTTCTAAAGCTCTATTTTCCTCCATAATACGCCATTTTACAAGAAATAGGCAACAAAAAAGCCAACCAATGCTATATTAGTTGGCTTTTGAGACCACTAACTACACCATTTAGTTAGCAAAAAAGCCCGCTTGCACATATCGTATCTTATGCGCAAACAGACTGGAAGTAATTGGATAAAAGCAACCACGCCTTGGGCTACGTTTTTCAATATATTTTTGATTACGACCAGTTATATATTTCGTAACAGGCGCGTGTTGGTCGAACGCATTTTTCACACGAAATTCGTTTATGTTTCAAGCTTCTTGGTTAATTCTTTCCGTCAAGCATCATCCATATCATACCCGCTACTTTCCCATCTCAACCTTTCCATCTCTGCCGCGACATCGACAACATACGGATTTCGTTCTACTGCTGTTTCTTGGCTGATGATGTTGATTTCTCGCAATACCTTCAAATTTTCCGCTATCTCTTTGTCGTTGCTCGGTCTTGCAAAGTGGAAATGATAATCTAAGCTATCAAATTCCTCATCGGTGAACGCGACGCCTTTCAAAGCTAACATTTTCCGAATAACATTAAACCTCTGATCCATTCCAGCCCGCATGTATTTAGCATTTAACGCGCCTTTCATGTCGGCCAAACTGAATAGTAACCTAATGCTAACTTCAGACAAATTACTGATGTCTGTTTTGCTCATCGACACCGCCGGAACATTTGCAATGTCCAACAAAGTGCTTGTCAATGTTTTATAGATGCTCTCAAACCCTTTGTGATCAAAAGGATTGCTTTTGAATTCAAAATCACTTCCATATTCCAACACCAAACCGCCACCAATAACATCTTTTGGCAATCCATCACCCTTTAATTGTTGCCCGATCAAAACAGGAATACCTGTCAAATACCTATCATACGCATCTGCCGTTTTGCTGATCAATTCCTCCATATTGTCCAAAATGGGAATCAAATCCAGCAAATCACTTCTGCCCAAATCGCCCAACTCGTCCTGATTGTGATAGATGATCGGCAACCCTGAAATGTTAACATATGTTCCAACAAGCCTTAAATCTCCACCTTCGTTTGTCCAATGTTCTACAGTTTCAGATGTATAAACAACGTAATGATCAATATTTTCAACACAAAAATGCTCGATCAAAGCCACATAGTTGTTGCGATCATCAAACACAGGATAGCAGTCAGCAGAATCAAGTAGTTTAGAACGGATATTCTGTTCATCGTCAAAATAAACATACTCACAACAAAAACCATACTTTACCATGCGATCAAGTATATCAAAATCAGTCGAATGATACCGTCCACGTTTATAAACGCTCTGATATTGCTTTACGACGTTTTCATTGCCTGTCAGTGTGATTGGATTACTTAAAAGATACGTCGTCGTAAAATTCACCATAGTTTTTGCAAGCTGTAGAACAATCTTTTTGGGATGATATTCTTTACCGTTGAACATGTATGACGGTTTATCAAGGATTTTATGCTTGCCGCTCAAGTACTCTTTCAAATCCAAAATCTGCCTTACACGCTGTTGATGATATACCTGACCAACTTCATCAACAAACCAATCTTTTTTTCCATCGTATTTTTTTGCTATATATGATTCCAACATCATTTTCAACCCCCCAATTATGCAACATCCACATAATACCGATTAGCCTTCAAACCAACGACGGCCATCATAAGACTAATCACCAAATCATGATGATGGCCGCTTGTTCGCTTGTTTCCGCTATCTCTGTATGTTTGCATTTGCTGTAGTGTTTCTTTGCAATGTACTTTAATTAATCCCGTTTCAAACGCTTCTTTTGTATCTGTCGTAACCTGACTTTTGGTCATGGCTGTACTCGGAAAACCCAATTTGTAGTCACTTCCGCCTTTTGAATCAAAATGACGGTGCCTGTATAGATTCAGATACGGATCGTTCGTTTCCTTCCTCAAACGTTCCAGCAGACTTGTTCCGAATCCATTTCTTTCAACAACCACAAAGGCATAGTTGAAAAACAACCCCAACGATCTGACTATCTCACAAAAACGATAAACCGGAACATCATTTCTGTAGAAGCTAACCACTTGTTCACCAGTATCATCAAAAATCGTAATTGTGCTAAAGTCACCTTGCCCACCAGCGGCAACATCCACACCCGCAAAATATCGTTTGCCACGCTTGGGTAAATGGAAAATCTCCAACCCTCTGCCGACATATTGAATCAAGTTTTTAGGTAGTTCGTTTTGAAGTTCTTTTTTTGTCAATGGCGGCAATGTATGATTTAGATTTTCCAAAATCTTAGATTGATCAAAAACGCTGATACCTGTGCTAATGAAAGCCTGCACATCATGCGCCGGGTATTCCTGATAGAAAATGTTTTTATCTTTATCCTGTAGTACATATTGCCGCCACATTAGCATGTTTAAGCTACAACCCATTGCATGTAACTGTTTTTCTTCAGGATCTAAATCCTTTGCAGACAAACGCCTACCTTTGTTATTTTGCTGGAACCACTTGACGGCTAGCTGGATGTCATAGCGAAATTGCTTTTCATACGCCGACGAAAAGAAAGGGTAAAAAAACGCTTTGTACTTACTTCTTCCCTTTTTGGCTTGGTCGTATAGTTGCTGAAAGTAGTTAAACCCATTTGCCGTTGTTTCAATCACAATTTTTGCTTTTTCATTTTTCATTAACGCCGGTTCAATTGTTGTTAGTACACCTTTTAAATCTTCATAAAATGCCGCTTCTGATAGCAGAACATACATGAACGTCCTTCCGCGTCCCAAGTCCTTGTTTGTCCCAGCAGTCGTTGAAACGATTCGGGAACCATTTTCAAAAAGCAGTTCATCTCTGTTTTCGCGCTTAACATCGCTAAAGATATTTGGGTATTTTTCTCTTGGTAAATGGCTGTTCATGCGCTTGATTTTCTCAAACAAATCTTGTGCCGCTTTTCCCTCATACGAGACAATCAGGTAATGGGTATTTGGATTCGTCAAAGCCATATAAAGACAATAGGCCAAAGACAGGGTTGTAAAACCTAACTGCCTTGGCTTCAGTACGATATTGTACCTGTCCCATTTGCTTACAAAATCCTTTTGCTGATCATTTAACTCAAACGGATTCAGATTCCCGTCATTGTCAACGATCTTAATAAAATTTTTACAAAACAGTTCAAAGTTGCCCATAATCTTCCGCAACTTCTGTTGCCTTGTCATCACCACACCCCCAATCAAACAATCAGACCGTCGTCCTCATCTTCATCTTGTTGGAGCAATCTTTTTTCGGCCTGTTTGCTATATGCTTTCAAGTCCTTTCCAATCTGCAAAAATAGCTTGATGCTTTTCTCGTCACCGGCTTTGGCTTTTTCTGCAACGCTGTTATAGATTTCTTCCAAATCCTGATCAAACTTCGTGTTTAGAAAAATCGCCAACAAACTGCGATATTCCTCGGTTTTCTCCCATTCCAATAGGCTGTTGAATGTTTTAAGTTCAAGATATTCTAAAAATTCTTCTGGCGTTTTCTTTGGTAGTCGTTGGTCATATCGCAAATCAAATTTCCATTTGAAATACTCACGTTTTCGGGTTGGTACTTTTTTCAATGCCTCATAGATGTTCATCTTAATACCTCCTAAAAAATTAAAAAGACAGGCGTTTAACCTGTCTCTTATTTGTCACCAATTGAAGTTTCTATTGTAAAAAATGTTATAATGGCTATATAGTCAAAAAGTAATCAACACATTTCCTTATAGCTTCAACAAATTCCGGTTTTCTTCTCATATCTAATTTAATATTTTTTACTTGTCGATATTCTTCAGGTACATGGTAAAATGGATCATCAGGACTAGTTAACGATGCATATTCCTGCTTTCTGTTTTCATGTTCTTCTATCGCCCATTCAATGATTTTGTTTTTTAGTTTTAAATTAAGTGCTTCGCTGTGATCAAAACTTTCCCCAAATTTTTCCTCAATATCCTCAAGAAGTTCAAGCAAATTTTCCTCGTTAAATACAATTACATCATACTCTGTGTAATCATATTCTATTTTTAATTCTTCAAATAAACGCTTTTCTCTTAATTTATAAAATTCTACTTCTTTACCCAACTTTATAGCCATTTGTTTGCTTGAGACACCCATTTTATTAAGTAATTCTTTTTCAATTTTTTCTATTTTCTTAATAAGCTCCGGTGTGGCTGTTTTAACGTAGCCATCATTGGCATCTTTATACCTATGACTTATACCATAAATAATGCTTCCATCTCTTCTTAACCTGTTTAGAGACTTTGTAAAGAATTTTTTGATTTTGTCATACGTGTTCCTATAGAAATCCAGAATATACCATTCATCTATCTGCAATTCTTTAGCATAGGATTTGATTTTAAATTTCAATTCAAGAAAATCATCATTAACAATATCGAACATATATGCAATATTTCTAATCGTCCCATTAAAACCGAATTCTTCATTACATTTTTTCAAAATCAGATAATCAATATGCTCACCATAGATAAACCTTCTTGCTCCACCGTTGTTTACACGTCCGTCAATTTTTGGTTTGGGCGTGTCGTATATCTTTGTGATTTCCCAATTATACCTACCATGTTCAGTCCAATCAAAAAATCTTCGCCATTCATTAAGCTGGATAATTTTTTGTTTACCGCTACAATATTTTGCACCGATGGTTTCACAAATATGTTTATATCCTCGATATGTTTTTAGCTCCAGTTTTGAAATATCCATTGCCTAATCATATCTCCTCTATTTTTTATGATTTTTGCATTTACGATTTGTCACCTTTTGTGGTTCCTATTTTGTGGTTCCTATTAATTTGCTTAAGGATTATTATATAATTAATATATATGAACTTCAATAAGTGACAAATCAAATAATTACCTTCCTGTCTTTCCATCTTTCCAAAATCATTTTTAAGTCGTCCGTTTTTTCAAACAAAGCAAACTCATGATTGGTTTTCAAGCATCTTGCCCTTGTTATGTATTTATGTCCTTTTTTCACAAGGTATTTTGAAAGATTGCGGTCATAGCAAAAGAAATACTTGCTGTGGTTATTCATTAATTTTTCTCCTTTCTTTATGCGAATCTGGCGTAAACATCAAGACCCGTCACAGTAGCGTTTGAAAAATTCCATATTCCTCGCGCTATGATTTGATCATGTACAAGATTTCCTCCTACCATTCGTGACGTACCAATATTAATTGTCGCGTGATGATTGTTAGATATCCCAAAAATATCAATTCCATTATCAGCAAAAATAACCACCCTATTCTCGTGACTTAATCCAATTACCGGGCCAAAATCACTTCTGTGGAAAAATATCTCTCCACTATCTCTTCCGTTATTAAAAAATTTAATCATTCCCGTACTACCATCTAAGCTAATACCATCTTCTGTATTTCCATTCATAGATAGTAATTCAGATCCTTCTAATTTCAAATATCTTCCCGATGTTCCAGTCATTATTGTAGGAGAATATATTATTCTGTTATTTATAAACGTACCCCCACTATAAGTACCATTTGCGATACTTGTTGCAGATACCAAAGCGGCAGTGGCAATATTTGAAGCATTTGTAGCAACTGGATCGCTATTAACATTAGACCAATTTATGCTTCCACCATTAATCGTTATATTGCTTGCAACAACTGCTCCTGCTGAATTGACAGTAAATGCGCCGTTTCCAATATTAATTGAACTACCGATGATTTCGCCGTTATTGAAAGATGAATTCGTAAATATTGCAGATGTCGCTCTCAAGTTGCCCAATATATCAACCCTAAATGGAGCAGATGAAAAGGTATTATGACCAAGATAAATGCCGTTGCTATCCGCCTTAAAAACACTGTTCCCGGAACCTATTGTAATGTTGCCTCCGAAAACAGCATTTCCATCAGAATCAAGAGATATTTGATTGCTCCACACTGGATTTGAAGTAGTGCCGGTGTTTTTCTGTATCTGGATGCCGCTAGTGGGATTGATGTTGATTCGGCTTTTGTTGTTGTTGGATATCATTTGTAGATTCATTTTTGTTACTGAAATACCGTTTTGGTCTATGCTTAAATCCCCAGCTTGATTTTGTATTCTTAGCTCATTTCCCAAGACGTAACAAGGGAACAAGTGCTTGTAATCGTCAAATCTTTTTAGTGGTTTACTGTCAGGAATTTTGAACGTGTCTGACAAATAGATTCCTTTGTCTTTGTCTAAAATATGAAGCGTCAATATACCGCCTACTTTTTCATCAGCAAGACTGCTATAGACAAAAGCGTACAACTGGAAAACATCCATATGGCCAAAGTTCAAGCTGGCAAGTTCTTGAGCCTTTTTCGTGTAGACACCACTAGTTATGATTGATGTTTGTCCGGGTGGTGCTATGTTTTTCAGTATCTGATAGTCTTTCTTATTATTAATGCTGTAGAACGTTGGCTTACCATTTTCGATAGTAGCAATACAAAACTCAAGGAAACCAGATGGATTTTTTTCGACCAAAAAAGGGAATTTACTTTTGAATTGTTTACCTGTTTCTTTCATGATCAATTGAAGTGATTCAATAGATTGATCTTCCGATTTTTTGAACTCATCAATAATTAAATCACAAATTAATTTTTGTCCAGCTGTAAAAATAATCTTATCGTTTACAATATGTAGCTTTTTCGCATCATCACTGATCCAGTAAGCTTGTGCATCATCGGAAGCTACAAGTGATTCACTAATTCGGCTATCTGCGCCAATAGCAATGATTTGTTCTGTCTGAAGAATTAGGCACAAACTCATTTCACTACACCCCCTTCTAGTGGCTCAAAATAAACACATTTTCGCAAATGCGGCTTTTCACGCTCATACATGCATTTGTTTTCCTTGTCAATGTTGAAAAGACAATGGCCGTTGATGTAGGAAGTACAAAATTTACCTTTGTGCATTTTCTACCATCTCGTCAATATACTTTTTGTACTTTCTGACCAGTTCGTAGCCTAGCATCACATGTCCCTTTTCAAACCGACAAAGATGTGGTGCGCTGATCCCGATAGCTTCGGCAACTTCCTTGAGTTTTATATTGTGGGCGATTCTTTTTATTCGATAATCATTAACTTTCATGTTTGTCTCCTCCTTAGAAAATTTCTTACATAGAATGGAAAAGAAAAAAGCAGGGGGATGGTTACCCCTGCTTTGTGGCTTTAGTGGTCATTCTTTAAGTCGGAATTGTGCAACAGCCTTCCTGCTACCAACTCGCAAGGTAGCTTCAGCAATCACTTGACCACGAATGCTGTCCCCAACCTTGGCTAGCGGTTCAAATGCAGGTTCGCGCAAAAAGTCCAAAGACAGATAGTTGATGTCAAACACAGTCATCTTGTCCGGGCTGGCGTGACGAGACAAGACGAAGTGAACCGTTCCGTAGTTCGTCCTGATGCTGTCAACAACTAAGCCAAATACATTGTTTTGGGCAATATAGGAATATGAATCTTTGTAGATAGCATCAATCTGCTCTTTGATATCCGCATTTACAAGCGCTAAATATTCGCCCGTCGGCAATCCCTGATCCCACAATTTTTTGACTGTTGCCTTTATGTCATTTTCTTCGATTTTGTTCGGGGTTTCACCAACAACAATATTGTCTTCATGTGCCCACTGTTCAATGCCATCCATCCTTCTGATATATGGAGAAGCAGAACCATCATTGCGCTGACCAGTAGTCAATGCTTTTTCCATTGCAACTTTGATTTCAAGGAGACGATCCGCAACTTCTTTGCTGAACAGTTTTCCTTGGCCGCTAACATTGATCGCGTTTGCTGTGCCGGAAATTGAAACGCCCTTTTGGAAAATTTGAAGCGGGTTGTTTAATTCAGCACGTCCGCTTTCGTAAAAAGCCACGTTTTCATTCCCTTCGGTAACGGAAACATCAACGGTTGTATCAAGGGAACGTTCCCGCCAAGTGTGGATTGCTCCGTTTGCTTTGCCAGTCAATCCTTTTGAAAGCAGTAGACTGGTAAGCGGTGTGTCTTGTACTCCAATGGTTACTATTTCTTTCGCAAGGGAAATGGATTCGCTAGTTGTTAGACTATTTGTTTTAAGCATTTCACATCGTCCTTTCGTTTCAGTTGAATAGTTTCGATAGTTTTGCATGAATCATGCCAGCCACATCATTGTTTTTCTCTGCTTTGCTATAGGTATCCATATTTTTGTGATCATGTGGCTGGTAGCTGTTTTTCAGTTTGCGGTTCTCGATGATTTTGGTTAGTTTTTCAAGTTTTTCTTTTAGATCATTATCATCTTTGACTTCCAATATCTCAACAAAATCATCCAGATCGGCATCTTTAAGAGCGGCCACTACTTTGGCTTGCAGTAGTTCGGCTTTCAATTGCTTAATTTGCTTTTCCGCTTCGGTTTCTTCTTTGGGTTTGTATTTTTGCAATTCTTCAACCTCTGCCTGCAACGGTTGCAAAATCTCCTGTTCCCATTTTGATTTCGCTTCGCCAATCATCTGTTCAACCTGCTCTTGTGTGTATTGCTCCATTTTTTTCATCTCCTTTTGCAAGAAATTTCTTTTCAAAGAAAGAAAAAAATATCCCTTTCGCACGAAGCGCAAAGGATATTTAGAAATTGGATTCAAGTTTGTTGTTCAACAAGCTAAAAAACGTTGAAGTTCCGCCAAATTAAGTTAACTATACAAGGATGGATCTTTTCGAAGTTTCAAGCATTGCTGGCGGCACGAACAATCTCCGCCGTCAACGCATTTAATGCGGCAGATTATGAAAATATATCGGCACTACTTATTGACTCTGGCGCTGGCGGTGGCGGACGCGCTTTGACTTTGAAGGTATAAATTCCATTTCATAATTATTGTCTGAAATAGGTGTTTGTCTGCCTGTTTTCCTGTTACTGTGACTTTTTTACAAATCTTTGATCGAATAATACCCTCTCATAATATATATGTTTGAAAACAGGGGTAAATTAAGCAATTTTGACACAATATTTACCTACAGTTGCGACAATATGAATGATATCCGTCTTTTGAATCCTTTTTCGGACTAAAATGTTTTATTAATTTATTTTCCTCGCATCGGCTACACTTTTTATATTCACCTTTGACTTTGAAGGTATAAATTCCATTTCATAATTATTGTCTGAAATAGGTGTTTGTCTGCCTGTTTTCCTGTTACTGTGACTTTTTTACAAATCTTTGATCGAATAATACCCTCTCATATATATATTGTCTGAAACAGGGGGTTAATTAAGTGATTTTCGTGTAACAAAAACAAAAAAGACAGACATACTGTCCGTCATAAAAACCGATTGAAGTATCAACTATCTACTCGCTTGATGTGAGTCATGCCGCTCCCTCCATCTTCGCGTCAATAAACTCAATCAACTGATCATATAGGTTGTCAAAATCCATTTCCCACCCCCGCATAAACTCCACAACATCTTCATCTGTCATGTGTTCTTCGATCAACATGATCGTCTCGAATGTATCCGCCCCGTCGTACTTCAGCAGATCAATAAGCCCTTGTTTTGATTCCTTAGCTTTCCACAAAGCTTCCTCCCAATGATCTAGCTCCCGAATTGCCTTTATCTCGATCAGCCATAAAATTGCTTTAAGTGCGTAGTTTTCACCCCCTTCATAAGCTTCAATAACGTTTAGGAGTTTGCAGAATTCATGTTCATCATCTTTGTTTTTGATGTAGTGTTTGGCCAGCATAACAACGTCAGAATCAGCGCCAAACTCAACGATCAAATCATTGAGTAAATCAGGATGCATATAAAACAACTCCTTTATTAATTGTATTTTTGTTTGTGTGGTAATTTTATCAACTTTCTCACCAAAAATCAAGAGAATTGTTAATTTTATTTTAAAATAAATATTTTATATCTGCCGAAGATCAGTGATTTTGGCTATATCTTAGATATATCCAACTATTGATTAATTAGATAAATTTAATTACAATGATTTTGTATAGTTTTATTTTATTTAATTTAATTTAATTTGGGAGTGATTAAATGGAGTTAGAAAATATTGGGGAGCGGATTAAAAAATTAAGAATAACCAAAGGTTGGACAATGCAGGAATTGGCGGAAAAAACCAATAGTACTGCCGCAACAATAAACAATATCGAAAAGGGTAAGTCAGCAAATCCAACTGCAAGGTTGGTAGTTGAATTGGCTAGTGTATTTGGCGTAAGCACGGATTTTCTTTTGATGGGGAAGGAGGACTTTGTTTCCAGTGATATGCTAATGCGGCTGGATGATCGTGAGAAAGCATTTATTAAGGAATATGTTGAATTTTGCATGAGCAAAAAAACTTCAAAAGAAAACACCCCCGACATATGAGGGTGTATTTTCGATGTATTAAGCCCGTAGCGAACGTTACAGGCGTTTTTTTGGTTGGGTAGTGGTTATTGGTCATTTTGATGTGTAAACGCCTGTATAAGCTTATTATGGCTTTGTACGCTCCATAAATTGCTCAATGATCATTTCTCTTTCGCTTCGCAATTCGACTATTTGATCGGCAATTTCCTTCTTACGTTTGTGTGTCGTTCGCGGTTGTGTAGCTTCTTTTGCAAGTTTGGCATGAAGGTGCATGATGTTTTGAAGTTTGCTGAATGTCTCGTCGTCCATCATCCAAATGAGGCGATTCATGTTCATAATAGTATCGCCTCACAAATCCATATGAGTTAATGGCGAATGTTTTTGATACTTCTTACCCACTTCTTCATCGGAGAAATCTAGGTATGCTTTTTGGGTGACCTCTACAGATGAATGCCCCAAAATCCTAGACAAGGTAAACCAGTCACCGCCATTGAGAATATAGTATTTTGCAAAGTTGTTCCTCAATTGATGCGGATGGATTTCCACACCTGCTCGTTCCCCCGCCAATTTTAATGTTCTTTCGTAGTTTCGTATTTCCAACCGTGTTCCCCTATTTGTTGGGAACAGGTATGGGCTATTGACATACCTATCCTTGAATTTAAGCCAACTTTTCAATTCCACTGCAAGTTTCGGTGAGAAATATACGTACCTTTGTTGCTTGTTTTTCGGATTCACGATCAGGATGCTTTTATGGGCGAAATCAACATGCTCAGGCATCAAGGAAAGGCATTCCCCAACGCGCATACCAGTATCAAGCAACGTTTTGGTGATCATGGCGTTTCTGTAGTCATGAAATTTGGATACATCGAATTGACTTAGTACAGCTTTCATTTCTTCTGGTGTAAGCGTCTTTTTGACTTTTCGTTCAACCTTTGGATTCTCGATGCTTTCAACGGGATTTTTGGCAATTTCTCGTTCAATTCCGTGTAACCAGTTGAAAAAGACTTTGATATTCCGAACATAGTTAGCAATGGTCGTTGTCGAAATTGCTTTCTGAAAGTCCGATCTTTTTTCCGGGTAATTTTTGCTTTTTGATTTTTCGTCGGATGTAACCGTGTACTTCCCCCTTTCCTGCAAATAGCGGATATACTGGCGGATATGTCCAGACTGTACTTTTTTGGCATCTTCAATGCCGTGCACTTGAGCCAAATAAATTCCAAACAATTTTAGTGTTTGCTCGTAGCTTGCCAATGTCTTACGTGCCAAATTTCTCGATGTGCAGTACAACATGAAATTGTCAACCTGAAACTCAAATTCCGTCATGAAAAAACACCACACCTCCATTGGATTGATCAGCCAATAGATTTGTGGTGTCAGTACATTTTGCATCGGGTAATTAGTTGGTTTTAAAGGCATTTTTTCATTGCAAATTCCGGTGTCTTGGTTGGCTTGACGATCCCGAAAAACCGCATGATTACCGCCCCGACGCGACCTTGTGCTCGATGCGCAGCTTGTCGGCCACCATGGCGATGAATTCGCTGTTGGTCGGCTTCGACTTCGTCACGTTGACGGTGTAGCCGAACAGATGGCTGATGGAGTCGATGTTGCCGCGCGTCCAGGCCACTTCGATGGCGTGGCGGATCGCCCGCTCCACCCGGCTCGGCGTCGTCTTGAACTTGGCGGCGATTTCCGGATACAGCGTCTTGGTGATGGCGCCGAGCAGTTCGATGTTGTTGTACACCATGGTGATCGCTTCGCGCAGGTACTGGTACCCCTTGATGTGGGCCGGCACGCCGATTTCGTGGATGATGCTCGTGATGCTGGCGTCCAGGTTTTTGCTCTTCCCGAAGGGGACCACGTTCGTCTTCGGCACCCCCGCGCCGGAAGCGAGCGCCGACGGACCGCCCACCAGCTGGCGGATCCGGTTGACGAGCACTTCCATGTCGAAGGGCTTCAGTATGTAATACGACGCCCCCAATTGCACCGCCCGCTGCGTGATCGTTTCCTGCCCGAAGGCCGTCAGCATGATGATGTGCGGCTGCGGGTCCAGGTTGAGCGCGCGCAGCCGTTCCAGGACACCGAGCCCGTCCAGATGGGGCATGATGATGTCCAGAATGAGCACGTCGGGGATTTTGCGGTCGCGTTCGATGAGCTGCAGCACTTCATCCCCGTTGTAGGCCACCCCGATCACTTCCATGTCGGGTTGCTCGGAAATGTACTCCGACAGCAGGCCTGTGAATTCTTTGTTGTCGTCCGCAAGCATGACCTCGATTCTTTGCAAGATGGTTTCCTCCTTGGCATAAATTTCCGTTACTTCACATTCGACATTCATTCCGCTTTTCCTTCTGTCGAAAATTATTTTTATTGATTTTTTTGCTGAAATATTTTATGATGTTTATTTTCGAATAATTTTCTACTTTGATTTACATCAAACGGACCGTTTCGACAAAAAATAAAGGCAGATCGACCTGCCTTTTCGGTCCGGTTTCGGTCAACCCGCCTTCTGCATCCCGCCGGCCCGCATCAGGATGCCCGCGTCCTGCAGCATCCACTCGATGTAGCAGCCGTAGCCGGACGTCGGATCGTTGACGAACACGTGGGTGACGGCGCCCACCAGCTTGCCGTTCTGGATGATCGGCGACCCGCTCATGCCCTGCACGATGCCGCCGGTCCGTTCGAGAAGGCGCGGGTCGGTGATCTTGATGATCAGCCCCTTCGTGGCGGGCGTCGTCTGCCGGGCGGCATGCACGATCTCGATGCTGAACTTCTCCACTTTCTGGCCGTCCACCACGGTGTAGATTTCCGCCGGCCCTTCCTTCACTTCATCCGCGAAGGCGACGGGAATCGGCTCCCGGGTGAAGCCGTGCTCGGGCAATTTGTCCATGCGTCCGAAAATGCCGAATTGGGTGTTTTTTTCAATCGTGCCAAGCACCACATGCTCCTTGAAAAAGTGGGCGCGTTTCTCGCCGGGCTCGCCGTGCTGGCTCTTGGAAATGGAGGACACGCTGGAATGCACCACTTCCCCGCCCCGCGGCACGATCGGCGTGCGGGTGTCCATGTCCGAGATGACGTGACCCAGGGCGCCGAAACGGCGTTCCTCGGGGGCATAGAAGGTTAGCGTGCCGACGCCGGCCGCCGAATCGCGGATGTAGATGCCGAGGCGCCATGCCCGGTCGTTTACGTCAAAGGCCGGTGCCACCTGCGTGCGGATCGTTTTGTCGCCGCGGCGGACGGTGAGATCCAGGGGCTTGCCGGCTTCCCCCGCTTCCGCCACGATGCCGGCCACTTTCGACGCGTCGCGGACGGGCTTGCCGTTGATCTTCACGATCAGGTCGCCGAGCCTGAGATCCGCCTGTTCGCCGGGGGATATTTTCTTGTCCGGGGAAACCTGCACGAGATGGTGTCCGACGACTAGGATGCCGTCCGAATGGATTTTGACGCCGATCGTCTGCCCGCCGGGAATGACCTTCAGATCGGGCACGACGTTGACGGTCACGGTTTTGATGGGAATTTTGCCGAACAGCTTGAGCTGCATCCTGGTTTGTCCCGTTTGCTCGGGCTCCAGGGCCAGGGGATGGTTCAGGCGGACCCGCTGGGTGGTGAAGGCTTTGCCGTTCACCCGGACAATGTCCGGATTTTGCACCGTCACTTCGCCCGAAGCGGGAATCGCCAGGTCGATCCGGCGGCTTTGTCCGCAGAAAAGCTTCAGTTCATCGGGGACGGAGGCATAACTTTGCACCGGAGGGGAAAAACCAATAACACTCAAAAAAAAGACGATCATGAGACCCGCAAACTGCTTCCGCAGAGGACCCAAAGTCGCTCACGCTCCTTCGCTTCGCTTGCCGGCGGCGGCGTAACTTTAAGGTAACCGGGCCCCTGCGTTTTTATGACTTCAATCCGTTTCAAAAACCGGCTGGCTTTGACTGGGATTTGCGGGCCATTTCGATCATTTCCTCCGCATGGCGGAGCGTCGTGTCGGTGATGCGTTCGCCGCCCAGCATGCGGGCCAGCTCGCGGACCCGGGCTTCGCCCGCAAGCGGCTCCACCCTGGTGAACGTCCGCCCGTCGCTCACTTCCTTGAAAATGGCGTAATGGGCGTCGGCCATCGAGGCGACCTGCGGCAGATGGGTGACGGCAAACACCTGGCACGTTCCGGCCAGATTCGCCAGCTTCCGGGCGATGGCCTGCGCCGCCTGGCCGCTGACGCCCGTGTCCACTTCGTCGAACACAAGCACCGGAATCCGGTCGATGGAGGCAAAAATGGTCTTCAGCGCCAGCATGATGCGGGACAGCTCGCCGCCGGAGGCGATTTTCGCCAGCGGGCGGGGCGGTTCCCCGGGGTTGGCGCTGATGAGGAATTCCACCCGGTCGGCGCCGTCCCTGCCGTAATCCGCCGGCTCGAAATGGACGGCGAAGCGGGTCCTCTCCATGTGCAGATCCTTCAGATGCCGCTCGATGTCCGCCGCAAGGCGCTCCGCCGCCGCGCGGCGCGCCCGGCTGAGGAATTCGGCCTCCGCGGCAAGCCGGTCCTTCAATTCCGCAAGCCGGCCCTCCAGTTCGGCGACGCGTTCGTCCTGCGTTTCCAGTGTTGCCAGATCGGCCTGAATTTTTTCATGATGGGCGAGAATGTCCCCGATCGAGCCCCCGTATTTGCGCTTCAGCGACTGGATCTGGGCGAGCCGGCTTTCCACCTGGTCGAGGCGCGCCGGGTCGAACTCCAATCCGTCGCGGTAGGCGCGCAGCTCGTGGGCCGCGTCCTCCAGCTGGTAATAGGCGGACTGGATCTGTTCCACGAGGGCGCCGAGCCTGGACGGATCATGGCGGCTCACCGCCGACAGCCGGCTGGCGGCGCCCGCGATTTTCTCCAGCGCCCCGCCGCTGCCGTTCAACGCTTCATAGCCGAGCGACACGGCTTCCATCAGCTTCTCGCCGCCGGAAAGCAGAATCCGTTCCTGCTCCAGCGCCTCGTCTTCGCCGGGCACGAGCTTCGCCGCGCCGATTTCTTCCGCCTGGAAGCGATACAGATCGGCCATCTGCAGCGTTTGCCGCACCGTCTGGCGCAGCTCGTCCAGCTCGCGCTCTATCGCCCTGTACGCTTCGTATGTATCCTGGTATTGCCGTTTGAGGGGACCGATCTCGCCGGAAGCATACTGGTCCAGCCACTCCAGATGGCGGTCGGTTTTCAGCAGCGACTGGTGCTCATGCTGGCCGTGCAGATTGACGACGAGATCGCCGATTTCGCGCAGCATGGACAGCGTCACCAGCCGCCCGTTGACGCGGATCGAGCTTTTGCCTTCGGCGGAAAGCTCGCGGCGGACGATCAGCGGTTCGGACGGATCGGCGGGGATGCCGAGTTCGTCCAGCGTCCGCCACGCCTGATGGTCGGCCGGCAGTTCGAACATCGCCTCGATTTCCGCCCGGTCGGCGCCGTGCCGCACCAGCTCCGCCGAACCGCGCGCGCCGGCCACGAGCCCGAGGGCGTCGATGACGATGGACTTGCCCGCGCCGGTTTCCCCCGTCAGCACCTGCAGGCCCGGGCCGAATTCGATGGAAAGCCGTTCGATGACCGCCAGATTGCGGATCGAGATCTGCACCAGCATGAAGCATCATTCCCTGCGAAAAGGAATTTCAGGACCTCGCGGGAGGACCTGCGATCTGCGGAAGGACCCGCGGGAACATCCGCCAACGATCGGCTCGGCCTACGACAGCAGCCCGGCGAACCGTTCCGCGATCCGCCCGGTGTCTTCCTTGCGGCGGATGATAATCAGGATCGTGTCGTCGCCGCTTACCGTGCCCATGATTTCCGGCCAGTCCAGCTGGTCGATGAGCGCCGCCACCGCGTTGGCCGTTCCCGGCAGGCATTTCATGACAATCAGGTTTTCCGTATGGTCGATGCCGACGAAGTTGTCGTCCAGCATGCGCCGCAGCTTTCCGAGGCTGCCCGTCTTCGGCTGGCCGGCGGGCAGGGCGTACTTGTACCGTCCGTCTTCCAGCGGCACCTTGACGAGCTGCATTTCCTTGATGTCGCGGGACACGGTCGCCTGCGTCACCTCGAAACCGGCTTCCCGGAGCAGGCCGGCCAGTTCTTCCTGCGTCTCGATGTCCCGCGTCGATACGAGCTCCCGGATTTTCAGTTGCCGTCGCCCTTTCATGCGGCCCTCCCAGCCTCATCGCCGCGCGGTCAGCGCGGGGAATTCGATTGCGGGATTTCCGCCTCGCCCAGATCGAAGCGGATTTTCCGCACGCGCTTTTCCTCCAGATCCACGTACAAAATGCCGTGGGTGTCCCGGAACAGCCAATGGTACATCATGAACCGGTCGCGCAGCGCGCTCGCCGTCCATTCGACGGGCTGCCGGGCCCGCGACACTTTGACCAGATACACCTCATGCGCCTTGCGGGCAAAAAAGTCCACGAACAGCCTGGACGCCACATCCAGCGGCTCGTCGTCCACTTCCACCAGCACGGGAACCTTCACCCGGCCGCTGATGACTTCGTAGCCGGCTTCTTCCAGCAAGTGAACCGCCTCGTTGCGCGCAAAAGGCGCCGCTTCCGGCACCGGCAGCCGCACCCGGACCGGCGCCTCGAGCCATCGTCTGATCCGGTAGTACAGCCAGACGAGAAGCAGAAGGCCGACGGCGACGGTGGCGACGAGATCGCCCAGCCGGGACATGCGGATCACCTCCGCCTAACCTTTTCGCGGCGCGGCCGGAAGTTTCCTTTTTTTTCAGCAAGAACCAAAGAGGCCCGCTACGCCAATTCCGCCCGCGCCGCTTCCACCGCCCCGGCGCAGCGTTGCGCCAGATCGGCCGGCGGCTCGACGGGGTCGCCGGCAAGACGCCACCAGGCCAGAAACTCGATGTTCCCTTCGCCGCCCTTGATCGGCGAATGGGTGAGCCCCATGAGTTCAAATCCGATCGACGCGGCAAATCCGAGCACCGATTCCAGCACGTCCCGGTGGACGGCCGGATCCCGCACGACGCCGGATTTGCCCACCTTGTCGCGGCCCGCTTCAAACTGCGGCTTGACCAGGGCGACGGTATCCCCGCCCGGCGCGAGCACCGCCTTGAGGGGCGGCAAAATCAGTTTCAGCGAAATGAACGACACGTCGATGGTGGCCGCGTCCGGCCGCGGGCCGTCCAGCATGTCCGGCGTGATGTGGCGGAAGTTGGTCCGCTCCATCACCTTCACGCGCGGATCGTTGCGCAGCGACCAGTCCAGCTGGTTGTAGCCGACGTCCACGGCGTAGACGAACGACGCGCCGTGTTTCAGGGCGCAGTCGGTAAAGCCCCCCGTCGAAGCGCCGATGTCCAGCACGACGCGCCCGTCCATGGACAGGCCGAAGGTGCGGATCGCCTTCTCCAGCTTCAGCCCGCCCCGGCTGACATACGGCAGGACGTCGCCCTTCACCCGGATCGCGGCGTCCCGTGGCACCTTCATGCCGGCTTTGTCCGCCGGTTCCTCGTTGACGAGCACGAGACCGGCCATGACCGCGGCCTTCGCCTTCTCGCGGCTGGCGTAAAAACCCCGCTCCACCAGCAGGACGTCGAGCCGTTCACGGTCTTTGCTGCCGCCTGCCATCGGTTCACCCGCCCGTGGAAGCCCGCTGCCGGTGCCGGGGCAGAAGGGCAAGGGCTTCGTCCGCGATCCGATCGGCGGTCAATCCCGCCTCCATCAGCTGCTCCTTCACCGAACCGTGGTCGATGAACCGGTCGGGCACGCCGAAGGGGACGACCGTCACGTCGCGGATGCCCTTCACGGCGTAAAATTCCATGACCGCCGCGCCGAAACCGCCGGCCAGCACGCCTTCTTCCAGCGTCAGGATCGGAGCCGGCCGGCCGGAAGCGAGTTCCATCAGCATCCGTTCGTCCAGCGGCTTGATGAACCGGGCGTTGACCACATGGGCCGAAATGCCCGCCGCCGCCAGCCGGTCGGCCGCATCCCGGGCCACGCCCAGCATGTTCGGGCCGACGGCCAGAAGGTGCACGTCGCGCCCGTCGCGGATCGTCTCCCACGTGCCGATCGGAATCGGCCGGAGATCCTCGAACGGGTCCAGTCTGACGCCCAAGCCCTGCACCCTCGGATAGCGGACGGCGATCGGCCCCTTCCCGTAGGAGACGGCGGTGATCAGCATGTGCCTTAGCTCGTTTTCGTCTTTGGGCATCATCAGCACCATGTTCGGCATGTGGCGCAGGTAGGCGATGTCATAGATGCCGTGATGGGTGTCCCCGTCGGCCCCGACGAATCCCGCCCGGTCGATGGCGAACACCACGTTCAGGTTTTGCCGGCAAATGTCATGCAGCACCTGGTCGTAACCCCGCTGCAGGAAGGTGGAATAGACGGCAAACACCGGCTTCATGCCCGCCATGGCCAGCGCGCCGCTCAGGGTGGCCGCGTGCTGCTCCGCGATGCCGACGTCGATCATCCGGCCGGGAAATTCGGCGGCAAATTTCAAAAGCCCCGATCCCCCGGGCATGGCCGGCGTGATGGCGACGATGCGGTCATCCCGCCGGCCGATCTCCACCAGCGTCTGGCCGAAGACGTCCGTGTACATCGGCGGACCGTCGGGCTTGACGACGGTGCCGGTCTCGATCTTGTACGGCCCGAGGCCGTGCCACGTGTGGGAATCCTTCTCCGCCGGCGGATAGCCTTTGCCCTTGACGGTGAGGGCGTGGATGAGGACGGGGCCGTTCACTTTGCCCGCTTCCTCCAGCGTGTCCAGGAGAAGCCGGATGTTGTGCCCGTCCACGGGGCCCAGATAGTTGAAACCGAGCTCCTCGAACAGGATGCCGTAGACGACCAGATATTTCAGGCAGTCCTTCAGCCGTTCGGCGAATTTGGCCAGCCGGCCGCCGATGTGGGGAATTTTCTTCAGGAGCTGCTCCGCTTCCCCCTTGACCCGCAGATAGTGGGGGTCGGAGCGGATTTTGCTCAAATAGTTGTGCATCGCGCCGACGTTGGGCGCGATGGACATCTCGTTGTCGTTCAGGATGACGATGAGGTTCTTCTTCTCGTTGCCGATATGATTCAGCGCCTCGAAGCTCATGCCGCTGGCGATGGCCGCGTCGCCGACCAGGGCGACGACCCGGTACTTTTCGCCCAGGTAATCCCTTGCCATGGCAAAGCCCATCGCCGCGGAAAGCGCCGTGCTGCTGTGGCCCGCTTCCCAGATGTCGTGCTCGCTCTCGTGGCGCTTGATGAAGCCGCTGAGGCCTTTGTATTTGCGAAGGGTGTGGAACCGGTCCCTGCGGCCTGTCAAAATTTTGTGCACATAAGACTGGTGACCGACGTCAAAAATCAACTTGTCCCGCGGACTGTCCAGCCAGTAGTGCAGCGCAATGGTCAGCTCCACGACGCCCAGGTTGGGAGCCAGATGGCCGCCCGTCACGGACAATTGCTCGATGAGAAATTGCCGGATTTCGCCGGCCAGTTGCTCCAGCTCGTCAATCGACAGCGATTTCAGGTCTGCCGGTTCATGTATCCGCTCGAGCAGCACGCTTGGATCCCTTCTTTCCGCCGGACTTTCGTTTCCGGGCCTTGTCTGGCGACAGAAGCTTGAGGCCCAGTTTCGTTTCCATCAGGTAAAAGGCTTTCCCGATCCAGAACACGACCTTGTTGGCGCGATGGATGGCGAAGCTTTTGCCGAGGGCTTTGCCGCCGACCATGAGCGCGGAAACGACGGCGCTGAACACGATGCTGACAACCGTGTGATAAACGGGATGTTCCGCCCCGGCGGCCGCGATCAGCTTGAGCACCACCGCCGCCGTGGCGGTGCCGCTGACGACGCCGACGATGTCGCCGATCACGTCGTTGCAGAAGCTGGAAAACCGGTCCGCGTTGCGCACGATCTGGATGGCGTGCCTCGCGCCGGGCACCTTCTCGGCGGCCATGGCATGGAACGGCGTTTCCTCGGCGGCGGCCGATGCAATGCCGATCATATCGAAAAAGACCCCGATAAGCACGAGTACGAGCACGACAAGCATGCCCGCACCCCATGCGACGCCTTCCAGCGCCACCGTCGACGCGACGGAAAACAGGATGGCCAACGCCAGTGTGGCGATGGATATAAAAAGACTCCAGCGAATGGAGTGGCGAATGGAAAATTTCAACGGAATGTCGGTCTCCTTGGCGGATGCGGTGTATGTAGGCATGCCGCAAAGGGCAGCATGCGAAATCCGGATGGAATCGGATCGAAGTGGCGACTCCCCGGGTTAACACTGTGGCTTAGGTCCAGTAGGTTTTCCCAGGCGGGCGCCGCAACGTCGCCGTTGCGGCGGTTTCCCTTTAAGCCTGCCTTGGCGCCGTCACCGGCCGCCAGACTGGATTACCACTTAGTCCACACTTTAATCCCCGGAGAGCCTCTTGCGAACAGTCTAGGGGATTTCCCCGGCAGTCCTGGCCATTTTTTAGCCTCTTTTGCAAAGCAGATTTCATGCGGCATCCGAAACGGCGCGCTTTGGCCGGAAGCGGGCCGTTTCTACAAAATCCGCAATCCCTGCTGCTTCACTCAAGGCAGGCTACGCTGCACGCAAGCCGCCGCGCGGACCGTCCGCCGTCTGCAGACGGGGCGGACCGGCGTTGACTCGCCATTGCAGGTTCATACCCCGAGCCGTAGCCTCGCGGAAGGCAAACGGAAACCATGCATGATTCCGGTTCATCCCATCCGTTCGGCCACGCACTCGGGCCTCCGCGGAAGCAGGGTCAACGCCCGCATGCCATTGCGGATCGCCCTGCAACCTTAACTCCCAGCATCAGCCCCGGACTGGGCGTCCAAAGCCAACACCAGGAACTTCATCGATGTGCCCTTCGGCGAATTTTTAGGCTCGCCTTCAAAATGGGGGACTGACTAGAATACTGCGCCACTTCGATTGTAAGAAACATTATAGCATACGCCGGACAACGCGCTCAATGGAAGGTTGCCGCCCCGCCTGGCGGATGATGCCGCGGCTTCCGGGGCGGCGCCGCCCTGGATGCCGCCGCTCGCCTTTGTTCAATGGTCCCGGCCCGACAAATAGTCGGCGATCTGCAAGAGGCGCTCCGGATGCGGCACGGCGCCGGAAAGGAGCGCCTGCTTTCCTTCTTCCGTCAGTTCCCGGATTTTCTCGACGGACGCCTCGACGCCGAGAAAGAACGGATAGGTCACCTTCTGTTCCCGGTTGTCGCTCTGCGTCGCCTTGCCCAGTTTGCTCTCCTGGCCGATCACGTCCAGCACGTCGTCCCGGATCTGGAAGGCGAGGCCGATGTTGCGGCCGAACCGGCTGACGGCCTCCAGCCCCGCTTCGCCGGCCCCCGCGGCATGGGCGCCCGCCCGCAGGGAAAACACGATCAGGTCGCTCGTTTTGTGGAGGTGGATGTATTCAAGCTCGGAGAGGCTGGTGATGCCCCGCTCGCCCATCATGTCCGCCGCCTGGCCGCCCACCATGCCCCGCGGCCCCGCGTACTCCGCCAGTTCGCGGATGATCGCCAGGGCGCGGTCCGGCGGCAGGCCGCCGGAAGCGATTACGTGGAAGGCGTGGGTGAGCAGGCCGTCGCCGGCCAAAATCGCCATCGCTTCCCCGAACACCCGGTGGTTGGTCGGCTTGCCCCGCCGGAAATCGTCGTTGTCCATCGCCGGCAGGTCGTCGTGGATCAGCGAATACGTGTGGACGAGTTCCACGGCGCATGCCGCCGGAAGGGCGGCCTCGGCGTCGCCGCCGAACGCCTCCGCCGCGGCCAGCGTCAGGATCGGGCGCATCCGCTTGCCGCCGGCGTCCAGGGAATAGCGCATCGCTTCCAGGAGCCGGTCCGGGATGACCCAATCCGCGGGAAAAAGGCGGTCGAACGCCGCCTCGATCCGGGCCGCCTGGCGGCGCAAATAGTCCGCCAGCGGTTCTTCGCCCGCATGGCCCGCGAATGCCGCACGATGCCCACGGCCCGCAAGATCCGCGGGACCCGCAGTTCCCGCACGATCCGCAAAACCCGCTTGACCCGCGAGCCTCCCATGACCCGCCTTGTCCGCCGCTCCCGCTTCGTGATCCCGTTTTGCCGCAAAATCCTTGTCCGGGGACGTCAACCGACCGATTCTCCTTTGTCCTGCGGCGCGAAGGGCTTCCGGACGAGCGTGCCCCCCTCTTCCGCCAGCATTTCGATTTTCCGTTCAAAATGTTCCAGTTTGTCGCCGCACAGTTTGGCCAGCCGCATGCCTTCCTGGTACAGCTCGATGGCCTGCTCCAGCGGCACGTCGCCGCCTTCGAGTTTCGCGACGATCGCCTCCAGCGCGTTCATCGCCTGCTCGAACGTCATGTCCGGCGCGCCGCCGGCCGGTTCCGCCGGCGAAGCCCCGCCGTCCTGCGGCAAACCGCCTTCCCGCTTATTGTCCGTCGTTTCCGCCATCGGTTTTCTCCTCCTCTTGCATCGCCCACACCTGGCAGTCGAGCCTTCCGTCCGCCAGCCGGATGTGAACCATGTCTCCCGGTTGAACCTGCTCGATGGATTTGATCAGCCGTTTCTTCTCGTCATAGACGAGGGAATAGCCGCGCTGCATCACTTTCAGCGGACTCAGGGCATCCAGCCGCCCGACGGCCACCGCCAGGCGGTGCGCCGAGGCGCGGTGCCGCATGCCGGCGGCCTGCGACAGGCGCGTGGCCATCTGTTCCAGCCGGCCCGACGCAAGGCCGAGCTGCTGGCGCGGATGGAAACGCAGGATGCGGTGCCGAAGATCCGCCGTCCGCTCCGCTTCCCGGCGCAGCCGGCTTTCCATCCGGAACGCCAGCTGTTCCCGCAGCCGGTCGAGCCGCTGGGCGGGTTCGGACAGCTGGCGCTTCGGATCCCGCAAATACGGATGGCCGGCAAGCCGGTTCAGCCGCTCCCGCTCCTGCCGCACTTTTCCCAGCACGGCCTGCGCCAGGCGGACGCGAAGCTGCGCCGCGTGCTGCCGGAGCTCCAGCGCGTGGGGCACGGCCAGTTCCGCCGCCGCGGTGGGCGTCGCCGCCCGGAGGTCCGCCACGAAATCGGCGATGGTGAAGTCCGTTTCGTGGCCGACGGCGGAGATGACCGGAATGCGGCTTTCCGCAATGGCCCGCGCCACCGCTTCCTCGTTGAACGGCCAAAGTTCCTCCAGCGAGCCGCCGCCGCGTCCGACGATGAGCACGTCGGCGGCCCCGAGCTCGTTCATCCGGCGGATCGCCGCCGCGATGGACGGCGCCGCCTGCTCGCCCTGCACCAGCACCGGATGCAGAAGGATCGCCGCCTGCGGATAGCGCCGCTGCATCGTCGTGATGATGTCCCGCACCGCCGCGCCCGTCGGCGAGGTGATCACCCCGACCGTCCGCGGAAACCGGGGAATCGGCTTCTTGCGGGCCGGATCGAACAGCCCCTCGGCCTCCAGCTTCTTCTTCAGCTGTTCGAACGCCAGATACAGGCTGCCGATGCCGTCGGGCTGCATGTGCTGGACGTACAGCTGGTACTGCCCGTCGCGTTCGTAGACGGAGACGGAGCCGCGGGCGATGACCAGCATCCCTTCCTGCGGCCGGAACGCAAGCCGCTGGTTGGCCGACGCGAACATGACGGCGCGGATGAGGCCCGTGCCGTCCTTCAGCGTGAAATACATGTGCCCGCTCGTGTGGTGCTTGAAGTTGGAGATTTCGCCCCGCACCCACACGTCCGTCAGCACCGGGTCCTGCTCCAGCTTCATTTTGATGTAGCGGGTCAGTTCCCCGACGGTCAGGATGCGCCGTTCCTTCATGTCAGGCCGGCCGCCTTTTTCGCCGCCTTGATCGTGTTTTTGAGCAGCATCGTGATCGTCATCGGCCCGACGCCGCCGGGCACCGGGGTGATGAAGCCGGCCGTTTCCTTCACGCTTTCGAAATCGACGTCGCCGGTGAGCTTTCCGTCCGGAAGCCGGTTGACGCCGACATCGAGGACGAGGGCGCCCGGCTTGATCCAGTGTTTCTTGACCAAGTTCGGCCGTCCGACGGCCGCCACCACGATGTCCGCCCGGCACACCACGTCTTCGATGTCCTTCGTCCGGGAATGGCATACCGTTACCGTGGCGTGTTCCCTCAGAAGCAGCATCGCCATCGGCTTGCCGACGATGTTGCTCCGGCCGATGACGACCGCATGACGGCCCGCGATGTCCGTGCCCGTGCTGCGGATGAGCTCGATGCAGCCGGCGGGCGTGCAGGGCAGGAAGGCATCCCGCCCGATGGACAGGTTGCCGACGTTGACCGGATGGAACCCGTCCACGTCCTTCTCCGGCGAAATGGCCAGCAGTACCTTCTCCTCGCTGATGTGGTCCGGCAGCGGCAGCTGCACGAGGATGCCGTGCACGTCCGGATTCCGGTTCAGCCCGTCGATGACGCCGAGCAGCTGGTCCTCCGGCGTGTCGCCGGGCAGGCGGATCACCTCCGAGCGGATGCCGATCTGCTCGCAGGATTTCGCCTTGTTCCGGACGTACACCTGCGAGGCCGGATCGTCGCCCACCAGCACGACCGTCAGGCCGGGAACGATTCCCCTCCCGGCGAGGTCGTCCACCTCCCGCTTCAGCTCTTCCCTGATTTTGGCCGACAGCGCCTTGCCGTCGATGATCACTGCGCTCACGACCGATCCTCCTCCCCCTTGTCCGCGTTCCAGGCGGCCCGCTCTTCGTCCAGCCGCCGGATGATTTGCCCGAGCACGCCGTTGACGAATTTGCCGGATTCCTCCGATCCGTAATGCTTGGCGATTTCGATCGCCTCGTTGATGGCCGCTTTCGGGGGCACGTCGTCCCGCTCCATCATTTCATAGACCGCAATCCGCATCACCTGCCGGTCCACGCGGGACAGCCGTTCCATCCGCCAGCCTTTCAGGCTTCTGGCCAGCATGCCGTCGATCGTGTCAAGATGCGCCAGCGTGCCCGTCACCAGTTCCCGGGCGTACCCGCGCAGTTCTTCCTCTTCTTCGGGACGGCCGGGCAGCCGGATGCCGGACTCTCCCTCCTCGTCCTTCGCTTCCCGGATCACCGTGTCCAGCGCTTCGTCCGCCCCCGCGGCGTTCATTTCGAGATGATACAGGCATTGGACGGCCAGTTCTCTAGCCAATCGACGCTTCATGATGTTCCTCCCGGTTCATTTGAAACCCCTCCAACGGTCCGCCAGCCACTCCCCGATGGCGCGCCAGTCCACGCCGCGGTCGTAGGCGATCCCCGCCGCCAAGGCAATTCCGACAATGATGGCAAAAATCAGCATGTCCCAAAAACCGGCGATCAAGTACAGAAAGCCGAGAAAAAGGCCGATGGCGATGCCGGTGTTCCGGCCCCGCCGCCCGCCGGTGAAGGCCCGTTTGACCGCCGCCCACCATTCTTCCATGGATCGCCGCCCTCCTCATTCGACGCGGCTCCGGAGCGCGGGCGCCGCCTGTTTCGGGGCGGCTTTCCCGATCAGGACGCCGACGGCCGCCACCGGCAAGCCGCTCATCCGCTCCACGTGATCCTTCACGGCCGTCTGCAGCCGCTCCGTCAGTTCCGGAATCGCCGCCCGGCCGTCCACGTTGGCGTACAGGTCGATCTCGAGACCGTGTCCGCTGACGCGGATGCGGGTTTTCAGGTCGTGGATGCCCGGGATGTCGGCCGCCGCGCTCGCCGCCAGATTTTGCAGCGCCTGGTGGGAAACGCGCACCAGCCCGTGATCCGTCCACCGCTCGACGGCCCGCGGCCGGCCGCCCGGCCGCCGGATGCCGAGGATGAACAGCCGGACGGTGTACAGCAGCAGGAACAATGCCGCGGTGATGAACGGCCAGGCCACGGCCGGATTGAGGTACACGTTTTCCAGGTAGCGGACCGCGCGGTCGAAGCGAATCCAGTTGAAGGCCATCGAAAGCGACAGCATGAGCGCCACGCCGACCGTGAGGCTGTACAGGATGAGCAAAATCCGGTCAACCCATTTCGCCACGAACGATTCACCGCCCATCGACAAGCGTAAACCCCCTGCGGGCAGGGGGTTTCTCAGCAACCAAAACGCACGGCGTCTATTTGACCCTGCCTGCCGCCGGTTCATCCTGTTCGGCAGGTTTGTCTTTGAACTGGACCCCGTGGATGTGGATATGGACCTCCGAAACCTCGATGCCGGTCATCGACTGGATCGCGTGTTTGACGGCGCGGCCGATTTGGTCGCACACGTCGGGAATGCGAAAGCCGTACCGGACCGCGATGGACAGTTCCACGACCGCGCGGTCGCCCTCGACCGTCACCCGCACCCCGCGCGCCGGATTTTTCCGCCCGATCATGCCGGCGATGCCGTCGGCGATTCCGCCTCCCATGGCGGCGACGCCTTCCACTTCCGCGGCGGCCTGTCCGGCGATGATTTCCAGCACCTCCGGGGCAATCTGGATGGAACCGAGATCCGTCCCCGCGTCATTCATCGGAATCGGATTCATGTTGGTCACCTCGTCAGAAATAACTATACCATCGGGACAACGGCAACACAAACCGGCCCGGGCCGGCTCAGACCGGCTGCGCGGACAGATCGTGTTCCTCCAGGAAGCGGATGTCCGCCGTGCCTTCCCGGAAGGCGGGATGATCCAGCACCTTCAGGTGAAAAGGTATCGTCGTGCTCACGCCGGCAACGTAAAACTCGTTCAGGGCGCGCTTCATCCGTTCGATGGCGATTTCCCGCGTCTCGCCCCAGACGATCAGTTTGGCCACCATGGAGTCATAGTGGGGCGGAATCACGTAGCCGGGATAGACGGCGCTGTCCACCCGGACCCCCATGCCGCCGGGCGGCAAATAAAACTCGACGGTGCCGGGGGTCGGCATGAAATTGCGGTCGGGATCTTCCGCGTTGATGCGGCATTCGATGGACCAGCCGTTGAAGCGCACGTCTTCCTGCCGGAAGGAAAGCGGGTTGCCGGCGGCGACGGAAATCATTTCCTTGACGATGTCCACCCCCGTGACCATTTCCGTCACCGGGTGCTCCACCTGGATGCGCGTATTCATTTCCATGAAGTAAAACTTGCCGTCCGGCCCGAGCAAAAATTCCAGCGTGCCGGCGCCCGAGTAGCCGACGGCCCGGGCCGCGCGGACGGCGGCTTCGCCCATCTGCCGGCGGATGTCCGGCGTCAGCACCGGGCAGGGCGCCTCCTCGATCAGCTTCTGGCGGCGGCGCTGCACCGAGCAGTCCCGCTCGCCGAGATGCACCACGTTGCCGTGCTTGTCCGCCAGAACCTGCACTTCCACATGCTTCATGCCGGTCAGATATTTTTCCAGGTACACGCCGGGATTGCCGAACGCCTTCTCCGCCTCCTGCATGGCGGCGTTCATCTGGCGGATGAGGGACGCTTCGTCTTCGGCGATCCGGATGCCTTTGCCGCCGCCGCCGGCGGTCGCCTTGATGACGATCGGATAGCCGATTTCCCGGGCCAGCGCCACCGCCTCCTCCACGGTTTCGACGAGGCCGTCGGAACCGGGGATGACGGGTACGCCCGCCTCCTTCATCGTCTGCTTGGCCACCGCCTTGTCGCCCATCCTGGCGATGGCGTCGGCGGACGGGCCGATGAACGTGATGTTGCACGATTCGCAAATGTCCGCGAAATCGGGATTTTCGGCCAGAAATCCGTAGCCGGGATGGATGGCGTCCGCTTCCGTGAGCGTGGCGACGGCCATCAGGTTGGTCATGTTCAGATAGCTGGCCTTCGCCGGCGCCGGACCGATGCAGTAGGCTTCGTCCGCCATCCGCACGTGCAGCGCGTCGCGGTCCGCTTCGGAGAACACGGCCACCGTGTAGATGCCCATTTCCTTGCAGGCGCGGATGATCCGCACGGCGATTTCGCCGCGGTTGGCGATCAGGATTTTGTTGAATTTCATAATGCCGGGAACCTCCAACGTTCAGTCCGTCTTCACCAGGAACAGCGGCTGGCCGTACTCCACCAGCTGGCCGTTTTCGACCAGCACGTCCACGATGACGCCCTTCACTTCCGCTTCGATTTCGTTCATCAGTTTCATCGCTTCGATGATGCACACGACCGTCTTTTCGTCCACCCGGTCGCCCGGATTGACATACGGCGGGGCATCCGGCGCCGGCGCGCGGTAGAACGTGCCCACCATCGGCGAGACAATCTTGTGCAGGCCCTTGTCATCCCGGCTGCCGCCGGCCTGGCCGGCTTGTCCGTCGGCATGGGCCGGGGCGTCCGGAGCGGCCGCCGGGGCAACCTGGGCTTGTCCGCCCGCCGGCGGCGCCGCGGCGGGAAGCGCCGGGGCAGAAGCGCCGTAGGCGAAGGGGGCCGCGGATTGGATGACGGAAACCGGCACCTGCCGGAAGGACGCGGCGTCCGCCCCGCCGGAGGCGTTCGCCCCGCGCTTGCGGAGGGCCAGGCGGAATCCTTCTTTCTCCAGCTCCAGCTCGTCCAGCGACGACTGGTCGATCAGTTTGATGAGCTCCCTGATCTCGCTCATTTTCAACATGGCGTCCACTTTCACTCCCATACGGAAACTGCGAATCTTCCAAAACGGAATCCGGCCCGAATTGGCGGCATTTTTTGCACAATGCAGGACTATTATAACCCAGTCTCAAATTGGAATCACCATGAAAATTTCCCTGCCGGCGAAAAAAACGCCGCCCCGTCCGGACGGGCGGCCGTTCCTCCGGTTCGCACCGGCGCCGTTTCCGTATCTGGAAAGGTTCCGCGGACCCGCCGGCGGACGGATCAGCTGACGCGCTCCACCACCACGTCGTCGGCGCCCACGTTGAGCCCTTCCATCACCATGTCGATGATCGTGACCACCTGGCTTTTTTCCAGCTTGTCGGCCTTGACCACCACATTCCACTTTCCGTCCGTTTCCGTGATGACCACGTTTTCGAACTGCTGCAGCAGCCGGCCTTCCAGATCGTCCACGATCGCCTGGGTTTCTTCGATCAGGCGGAGCCGTTCGTCGGCCCGGGCCACTTCCTCCGGCGATTTCGTCTGGTCCAGGGTGATGGCGAACAGTTCCTCTATTTCCCGGGAAAGGGCGTTCATGCGCTCCATCTCGAGGGCCGCGATGTATTCCTCGCCGTTCCGGGGACCCTGGCTGACCCGTTCGAGAATCCGTTGTTCGGCATTGGCGGCGTCCGCCCGGGCTGCCGGCTCGCCGGCGGCATCCCCCCCGTGGCCGTGAACGTCTCCGCTTTCCTCTTCCCAAAGGCCGGAAGCCGACCAGTCGTCCTGCCGCAGGTCATCCAGCGCCTGAATGTCCGGCAGCGCGTCCCGGTCCCCCGTCTCGACGGCGTCGATTTCCGTGCCCGGCGGCTCGTTTCCGCCCGCCGTTTCCAGTCCGCCGGCATCGTCCGTGAACAGGTAATAGGCGGACAGCACGACCATCAAACTGAGCATGGACACCAACCAAATGGTTTGCCGTTTCGAATTCATCACGCGTTACCTCCTGCCTCCACATCGTTTTTTCACGGTTTGCCCGGAATGACGGAAATCCGGTGCGCCGGCACGCCGAGGCCGCGCTCCACCGCTTCCGCGATCATTTTCTTGACGGTCAGGTTTTCCGCCCCCGCGGCCACCACGACGACCCCTCGGATCTGCGGCCTGATTTTCTTGATGACGACCGGCGACTGGTCGCCTTTCGCCTGCACGAGCACCACCTGCCCGCTGCGGCTGGCGTCGCTGATCGTCCGGGTGCCGCCCTGCCCGTCCTTTTCGTTCGTGTTCTGCTGGCGCTGCTCCACGTGGCGTTCCACCACCAGCTCTTCCGTTGAATCGATCGTCACCATGACGTCCACTTCGCCGACGCCCGCGATTTTCTGCAAAATGTCCCGGATGGCCGCCTCGTAGCGCGCCTCGAAGGCTTCGTATTCGGACGGTTCCGGATCGGACCGCCCGATGGCGCGGGCTTCCTCGGCGGGCGGCGGTTCCCGGCTGCCGGCGATGGAGTCGGCGTCCTGGAGCGTCAGGTACGAATTCAGGATCATGGCAGCCGCGCCGACCAGACCGGCGACGAGCACCCAGCCCGTGATGCGGCCGCGCCGGCCGCCGCCGACCAGGCGTCCCAGCCACTCCTGCCACTTCATGCGTCGCGGCTCCCTCCTTCGTTCCGACCGGTCACATGTCCCCGGTTTCCTTCCAGGCACGCGGGATGCTGTTTCGGGCGCCGGCCGCGGCCGGCGTCTTGGCCCGTCGTGTGTCAGCCGTCCCGGTCGTCTTCCGGCCCGTCGTCCCAGATCACGTCGATCCGCCTTTCCTCGATGCCCCACCAGGCGGCCAGCTGCGCCGCCACGTCGGCCGCAAGCCGCCTTTTGTCCGCGGCGTCGGAGGCCTTGCTGTCCCGGGCGGCGCCGCGTCCCGTTCCCGTCCCGGCTTGCGCGCCGGCGCTTCCGCCCTGCCGGTCGCCGGGTACGGTGACGGCGACCGGCTCCACCCGGACCACGGGCTTCATGCCGGACCGGACGGCAATCGGCCGGTCATCCCCGGACCCGCCGCCGGCACCGGATTCGCGATTTCCGTTTCCTCCGCCGGCCTCGCCGTCCGGTTCGCCGTCCGCCGGGTTGCCGGGAAAGGGCGCGAGCACCAGCGTGACCGCCTGGATGTCCGGCGCTCCCGCTTCCCCCGGTCCGAGACGCACGTCCACGGCAACGACGGCGACGGGAAACGCCCGGCTGACCTGCCGCCGGATTTGGCCGGCGACCTGCTCTTCCGCCAGCCGGAACGACCGGGCCTCGAGCGCCGCCCGGCGCTCGTCGCCGGCTTCCAGCACCGATTCCAGGGGCGGCATGCCGGCGGATCCGGCTTCCATGGCGAAGAAGGCTTCCTCCCGGACGTCCAGTCCCGGCTTGAGCCATCCGATCAAGGGATCCAGAATGGTCAGCAGGATCATCAGGCTGATCGTCAGCCTGACGTATTTCTTGAGGGCGTTGTCCGGCACCAGCAGGTCGACGAAGGCGGCCGTCAGCACGACCAGGACGATGTCCCTGAGCCATCCGCCGAGCCACTCTGCCACCCCGGGCTCCTCCTTCCTTTGCCGCCGGCCGCCGCATCAGCCCGTCACCGCACCATCATCGCAATGTTTCCCGACGTGATCAGAATCGTCATCGCAAAGAAGAACATCAGGCCGATGGCCGCCAGCGCCGCGAACACGTCCACGAGGCTTCTGCCGATCATCCGCAGGCACGCGACGATCGGGCTGTCGCCGAGGGGTTGCATCACGGCGCCGGACAGGTTGAAGATGATCGCCAGCGACAAAATCTTCACCGCGGGAAACGCGCACAGCAGCGCCAGCATGAGCAGCCCCGCCATCCCCACGGCGTTTTTGACGAGAAGCGACGTGCCGATCACCGCATCCGCCGCGTCGGTGAACATTTTGCCGACGACCGGGACGAAATTGCCCGTGATGTATTTCGCGGTGCGGATGGTCACGCCGTCGGCGACGGAAGCGGCCACGCCCTGGACCGACAGGACGCCGAGAAACGCGGTCAGGAGCACGCCGAGGATGCCGGTGCCGATCGTACGGAGCAGGTCGGCCAGCTGGCTGACTTTGTACTTCTCCGACATCGAACTGACGATGTGCAGGATGGCGGAAAAAAACAGAAGCGGAAACACGACGGCATGGACGGCGTGGCCGACGACGTTGACCATGAACACGATGAGCGGATGCAGCACGGTCACCGACGCGAGATTGCCGATGGAGGCCAGGAGCACCAGCAGAAGCGGCACCGCCGCAGTCATGAGATCGATCATCCGTCCGATGGCCTGCCCGGCATACGAGATGGCGGTCCGGAAACTGTCCACGGCCATGATCAGGATGACCAGATAGCAGATGCCGTAGGCGACCCGGCTGACCGCCTGCCGCTCGAAGGCGCCCTGCAGCGTCTGCAGCACGCTGGAGAGGACGGTCAGCACCACGATGGATACGAGCAGCCGGCCGTGCCGCACGATGTCGTGGAAAAAGAAGCGCATCAGTCCCGCCAGCACGTCCGCCGTCTTCGGACTTCCGCCATCCGGCGCGACCAGTTCCCGGAACGGCGGCCGGGCGCCGGGGGCAAAGTAGTCGCCGTATTCGTTCATGATCGCGGTCCAGTGGGCTTCCAGCCGTTCCGCCTCCGGCGGCAGGGCGGCCGCATCGTCCGTCGGGCCGGCGGCCGGAAAGCCGGCCGCTTCATGCGGCATCCCGGTCGAAAAGCCGGCCGCATCGTCCACCAGCCGGACCGAAGTGGCGGGCCCGTCGCCCGGCAGCCCGGCCGGAAGGAGGGCCGGCCATGCGGCCGGCGCGGAGGCCGCGGCTTCCGCACCCGATGGCCAGGCCGCGGCCGCGATGGCGAGCAGCAGGAGCAGGAGTGCCGTCCGCGCCCGGATGTTCCGGCCGCACGCCCGCCTCCCGTTCCGGATCGCCCGCACCCGCGGCGCCGTCCCCGGCCGGATGTCCGGTCCAGCCATCGACACCGTCGCCCCTTTCCCGCGCCGGTCCGTCCCGGAGGCCGAAAGCGCCCCTCGCTTCAGGCCGGCAGCAGTTTCAGCACCGTCTCGACGATCACCGTAATGATCGGCACCGCCATCACGATGATGATCATTTTGCCCGCCAGTTCGATTTTCGCGGCCATCGATTCCTGCCCCGCATCCCGCACCGCCTGGGCGCCGAACTCCGCGATGTAGGCCACCCCGATGATTTTCAGGATCGTTTTCAGGTATCCGGTGTTGACGCCGGTCCGGTCGGCCAGGTGTTCCAGGGTGCGAACCGCGAAACGGATCTGGTCGAGCAGCAGGAGGAAGACGGCCAGCCCGGCGAACACCGTCAGCAGGAAGGCAAACACCGGCTTGTGCTCCCGGAGCACCAGCGACAGGACCGTGACCATGAAACCGAGGGCGACGATCTGCACAATGTCCATGGCCTTCGCCTACTGAAACAGAAAAATGGCCTTGATCTGCTCGAACAGCCGGTCCAGCAGCCGAACCACCATGAACAGCACCACCACGAATCCGATCAGGGTGACCCAATGGGCCATGTCTTCCTTTCCCATCTGCTTCAACACGGTGTGGATCATGGCAATGATGATGCCGATCCCGGCGATCTGGAAGATGGCGTTGACGTCCACGTTCATGATTCCGGCACCCCACGTTTCCTGTTCAGTACAAGATCACGGCGACCAGCGCGCCACCGAGAAGCCCGAGGCTTTTCCACATTTTCTCGTATCTGCGCTGCTCCTCCGCGGCTTCCGGTTCCAGCGATTCCAGCTGTTTCACGGCAAGGCGCAGGTGCCGGACCTGGTCATCCCGGTCCGTGGCGCCAAGGGTGTTGCCCAGGGAAAGCATGATCTCCTTCTCTGCATTTTTCATGGCGGTCAGTTCCCAGACGCTGTCCAGCGCCGCCCGCCACGCTTCGGGCGCGGCCATGCCGTCCCGTTCGAGGCGGACCGCCGCCGTGCGGAACAGCGAGGCGAGCGGTTCCGTCGCCTGCCGGCCGATCCGGCCGAACGCCTCGGGAAGCGGCGTCAGGCCATAGGCGATGTCCGTTTCGAGCTGGCTGAGCAGGCGCACCAGGCGGCGAATCTGCGCGGGGCGTTCGGCCAGCCGCCCGGCGTGCATCCAGCCGAGCAAGGCGCCGGCGGCGACAAGGAGCAGGGCGCCTGCGAGCTTCAGCACGGCAGGCCGGCCTCCGGGCGCCGGCCGGGCCGTCCGGCGAAGGCATCCGGCGGGACGCCCGTTCCCGGACGCTTCGGGCCGCCGCTTCCGCCCGCTTCCGTTTCCGCTACCGGCCGTCCCGTTTCGTCCAGCACGGCGATCCGTTGCCGCCCCCCCGCCCGCCGGCCGAGCACCACGTAGCGGTCGAACCGCTTCTCCCGCACCAGTTCGCCGAGGACCGGCTTGCCGGCGACGTCGGCGTAGCCTTCCCCGTGGGCGGAAGCCAGCACCCGCACCCCGGACAGCATCGCTTCGCGCAGGCCCGCCGCATCCTCCGGACGGCCGATTTCATCGACGACGAGCACTTCCGGCGACATCGAGCGGATCATCATCATCATGCCTTCCGCCTTGGGGCAGGCGTCCAGCACATCGGTGCGCGGGCCGACGTCGAAACCGGGCACGCCGCCGGCGCAGGCGGCCAGTTCCGACCGCTCGTCGACGATGCCGACGCGCCGGCCGGGCCAGCGGCGCCGGGCGGTTGCCGGCCCGCGGCTGATCTGGCAGGCCAGGTCGCGAAGCAGCGTCGTCTTCCCGCAGCCGGGCGGGGACACGATCAGCGCATGCCGCACCGCGCCGGAATCCGGGTCGATCAGGTACGGCAGCACCGGCGCGGCGGCGCCGGGCACTTCGCGGGCGATCCGCACGTTGAAGCAGGTGACGTCGCGCAGATGCCGGACCGCCCCGCGTTCCAGCACCGCGCGGCCGGCGAGGCCGATCCGGTGGCCGCCCCGCACGGTGATGTACCCGCGCCGCAGCTCTTCCTCCAGCGCGTACAGCGAATGGTTGCTGATCCTGTCCAGCAGCCTGGCGCAATCATCCCGCGTCGGCCGGTAGGCGCCGACCGGATCGGCCAGAAGGCCGCCCGACGCGCTCACGAACCGGCTGCCCTGCGCCGTCACGATCTCGAGCGGACGCCCTTCCCGGATGCGGATCTCTTCCAGGCCGCCGAGCACATCCCGGGGGAGGCGGGACAACGCGGCGGCAACGGCGGCCGGCAACAGGCGGAGAACCGATTCCGGCATCGCGCCACCCCCTCAAGTTGTCCGACCGTTTATCACATTCATATGCGGGGGACGGGCGGTTATGCCTTGCGCCCGTCATTTCTTCAGAATGCCGATGAACAGGCAGGTGACGCCGGCCATCACCCAGAGAAATTTGCCCGGGGACAGCCTGTCCGCCAGTCCGGACAGGCCGATGGCCGTCGTCGAAAGCAGGATGAGCGGACCGACGAGCGCCAGCGAACTGTTGACCAGAAGCGCCCGCTCCACCGTATTCCATCTCAGCATGAGGATCGCCGCGGCCATTTCGATGGACCCCGACACGAGGCGCAGCGCCGCCATTCCGAGCACCGTCTTTTCGATCATGGGCCGTTCCCTCCGTTTTCCGGCCGGTTTCCTCCCGGACGCCCGCCGGATGTTCCCGCCCGGATTTTCGCCGGTAACACTGTATGCCGGCTCGTCCGTTTTTAGGCTTCGCGGTACCGCCCCTTCGCTGGGCGCATATAATGCCCAAGACCAAAGGGAAGCGAGGAGATCCCATGGACACGACCGTCCGGACGGAGTGGCACCCGGCGCTGCGCGATCCGACCGGCCGCCGGGAAGGCAAACCGCGCACGCGCGGCAGAACGATGGTCATCGACAAGGGCATCGGTCCGGCCGCATTCGACGATCTGCTGGAAACGGGCGCCCCGTACATCGATCTGATCAAGATCGGGTTCGGCACGTCGCCGCTGTATCCCGCCGGGCTGCTGCGGAAAAAAATCGAGCTGGCCCGATCCCGCGGCATCGTCATTTATCCCGGAGGAACGTTTCTGGAAGCGGCGGTCCGCCTGGGCGAGGTGGACGCCTTCTTCGACATGGTGCTCGCGCTCGGCTTCAACGGCATCGAAGTGTCCGACGGCACGATCGACATGCCGCGGGATCTGCGCGACCGGCTGATCGGCCGGGGAAAGGAGCTCGGTCTTTTTGTGGTGACGGAATACGGGAAGAAGGCGGCGGGGGCGGCCATCGACGTTGACCGGTTTCTGTCCGCTTTTTTCCTGGACCTGGAACACGGGGCGGATCTCGTCATTCTGGAAGCCCGCGAAAGCGGCAGGGGGGTGGGGCTTTTTGACGAGCAGGGAAAACCGAAGGATGACGTCCTGGCGGAAATGCTCCGGCAGCTGGACAGCGTGGAACGGCTCATGTGGGAAGCCCCGCTGAAAAACCAGCAGGTCCACCTGCTGAAGGCGGTCGGCCCGGACGCCAATCTGGGGAACATCCAGGCCGAAGACGTGCTTTCGCTGGAATGTTTGCGGAGGGGACTCCGGTCGGACACGTTTCTTTCCTTCGTGCCGGACCGGAACATGCCCGCCGTCCGCGCCTGAAGGAGCGGCGGATGCCGGCGTTCGCGTGGCGAACCGCCCGCGGAACCTGTTGGACCGCCGCCGCGCATCCGGGCGCGAACGTTCTAAATCGGGGGGCCTGTCATAAACATGGAATGATTCCATTGGGACAGGGGCTCTGGCATGAACGGGGACGTGCTGCTGGTGGTCCTGATCGTGGTGGGGCTGATCGGCAGAAGCCACATCATCACGACGGCGGCCTGCGTGCTGCTCATCGTCAAACTGGTCCATCTGGAGCGCTGGCTGCCCGCCATCGAAAGGCGCGGGCTGGAGCTCGGCCTGCTGTTTTTGACGATGGGGGTGCTGGTGCCGTTTGCCTCGAACAAGATTTCCTACCGGGAAGTGCTGGCCGTCTTCACCACGTGGCCCGGGGTGCTGGCGCTTCTCGGCGGCGCGCTGGCCACGTTCATGAACGGCAAGGGGCTGGAACTGCTCAAGCTCGAGCCGAGGCTGATCGTCGGACTCGTCATCGGCTCCATCCTGGGCATCCTGTTCCTGCGCGGCATTCCCGTCGGCCCGCTCATGGCCGCGGGCATCACGGCGATGCTGCTGAAGCTGTTCTCGCTTTTTTCCGGCAAAGGGTGAAAAGGGATCATTCCCTTTTCTCCAGCGCGGCTTCGTGTTCGTTCACGAATTCCTCGGGCGTCACCACTTTGCCGTAGAGCGACTGGATCAGGCTGAGATGCGCCTCGGCCGCCCCCGGCTTCATCGCCACGTCGGCGTACAGGGTCAGATTTTTGGCCGATTGCAGATCCTTCAGGATGTCGATGTAGATTTGCGGCAGGTCCGTCCCGACCGCGTCCACTTTCGTCGCCGGGATGATGCCGGCGTCGGCGACGGCGATTTCGCCCCATTTTTCCACGAAGTAGCGGACAAACGTCTTGGCTTGCTGCTTGACGGGGGAATCCTCCGCGACAAAAAGGCCGACGCCCGGACCGCCCACCCAGCTGTCGATGTCGCTGATGGAAGCATCCACCAGGGGAAACTTGAAATACCCCAGATTGTCCTTGAATTCCTGCGGCACGCGCGGATCCATCACCAGATTCGGAAGCTCCCACGTGCCCATCATGAACATGGCGGCCCGCCCGCTGACAAACAGCCGGCGGGCTTCTTCGTTGGACATGCCGTTGAACCCGCGGCTGAACGCCCCCATGTCCACCAGTTCCTGGACTTCGCGGGCGGCCACTTTCATCGAGGGCACGTTGAAGCGGGCGGTCCGGTTGATGGCGTCCCGGACGGCGTTCGGACCGGCGAAGCGGTCGGCCAGGTACATGAACCAGTGCGAGCCCGGCCACCGTTCGCGGTTGCCCAGGGCGACGGGGATGACGCCGGCTTCCGACAGCGCGGCCACCGTCTCCTTGAACGCCCCATAGCTGTCCGGCACGTCCAGACCGAGATCGGCAAAAATCTTTTTGTTATAGAAGATCGGCACGATGTTGAATTCGAGCGGCAGCGCGTACAGGCGGCCGCCGTTCATGTAGGCTTCCGTCGTGCCCGGCGCGAAGATGTCCTGCAGGCCGCCTTCCATCAGATCGTCCAGGACGGCAAACCGCTTGCCGACCGCATACGGTTCCAGAAACCCGGCTGCCCAGGTGAAGCCCACGTCCGGCAGCCGGTTGGAAGCCGACAGGATTTTCAGCCGCTCCTTGTACGACTCGTTGTCCAGCACTTCCACCTTGACGGCGATCCCGGGATGTTCCCGTTCGAAATCCCGCACGATCCGGGTGACGATCAGATGCTGCTGCCCGGAGGTCGACTCCGGCCACAGATGCAGGAAGCGGATGACCACCTTGTCGTCTCCCGGTGACGGATAGACGGATTCGGAGCCGACTCCGCAGGATGAAACCAGCAGGACGATCGCCAGCATGAAGCCCATGACGGCCATAAGTCCCCTTCCGGGTTTCACGGTCCGATTCCCCCTCCGCAGCCTTCAGATTCGCCCGGCCTTCACGCAAGCCTACCGGTCCGCCACTTCCCGCGCCCGGTACTGTCCCGGGCTCGTGCCCGTGTATTCTTTGAACTGCCGGATGAAATATTTGGCCGTCCGGTAGCCGACCCGCTCGGCGATCTCGCCGACGGGAAGCGAGGTGGACAGCAAAAGCTCCTTTGCCTTCTGCATGCGGACGCGGGTGACGTATTCGCTGAACGTGACATTCATCTGCTCCTTGAAAAGGACGCTCAAATAGCTCGGATTGACCGGAATGTGCCGCGCCACGTCCGCCAGGCTGAACGGTTCGGCCAGATGCTCCTCGATATACCGGACGGCCCGGTTGACCGCCTCGTTGCCGGTCGGCCGCTGCTCGTCCAGCTCCAGCAGCACGGGGTCCACCATTTTCTCCATTCGTTTCATGCGCTGGCGGTCTTCGCCGATTTCCAGCGCCTTCTCCACCGCTTCGATCAGCTTGGCCTTGCTGACCGGTTTCAGCAAATAATTCACCGCGCCGAGCCTGAGCGCCCGCTGGGCGTATTGGAATTCCGCGTAGCCGGAAATGAGCAGGCTGACCGGTTTGTACGGCAGCCCGAGCCGTTCCGTCTCTTCCAGCAGATCGAGACCGCTCACTTCGGGCATCCGGATGTCGCTGACGATCAGATCGATCTGCTCGCGCCGAAGCACGTCGAGCGCCGCCACGCCGCTGTCGGCATCCAGCACCCGGTGGCGGCCGGCGGACCATTCTTCAAGGATGCGCTTGAACCCCATGCGGCTTCTCGGCTCGTCGTCCACGACCAGTATCGTTTTGCCTTTCACAGGGATGCAGCCTCCTTCAAATGCGGGATCTCCAGGATGAAGCGGGTCCCTTTGCCGGCGCCGCTCTCCACGGCAAGGCCGGCATTCGGCAGCGTTGAGCCGTAGTAGAGCTGGACGCGCCGGTGCACGTTGAGGATGCCGAGTCCGCTGCCCGATCCGCCGTCATCCTGCCACGTCTTGCCCGAAGCCATTCGCTTCCGCATCGCCTCCAGGGTTTCTTCCGGTATGCCCGGTCCGTCGTCGCTGACGGTGATGCGGATGAGCCCGCCCGTGCCGCGGGCTTCCAGGGAGACGTTGCCCGGGCCGATTTTGTTGCCGACGCCGTGCATGATGCAGTTTTCCACCAGCGGCTGGATGAGCAGGCGCGGAATGCGGGCGGACAGAAGCGGCGCCGGCACGTCGGCGGTCCAGCTCAGCCGGTCGCCGAAGCGCATTTTCATGATCTGGAGGTATCGTTCGATATGCTCGATTTCGTCCCCCAGCGTCACCCAGTCTCCTTTTTTCCGGTCCCTGTTGATGGTGTAGCGGAACAGTTCCGACAGGGCGACCACCTGCTCCGCCAGTTCGTCCTGGCCGTTTTCCTGCAGGGACCAATAGAGCGCATCCAGCGTGTTGAAAAGGAAATGGGGATTGATTTGCGACTGCAGTGCTTTCAGTTCGGTGCGGCTCTGCAGCAGTTCCTTTTCGTACACGAGCTGGATCAGTTCGTTGATGTGCCCGATCATCTGGTTGTAGGTTTTGTTCAGTTCGGTGATTTCGATCGAGGAGAGGGTGGCCGGGTTCGTCTTCAGAACGCCGAAGCGGGAACTTTTCATCGTCCGGATCAGGTTGAAAATCGGGCGGGTGATGTACGTGGACAGAAAAAGGCTCAGAATGAGGAACAGCACCGTGCCGATGGCCGCCGAGACGAAAATGGCCGTGCGGAGCACGGAAATGCCTTCCATGACCGTCTCCACCGGAGTCAGGATGATCATCGTCCAGTTCATCTCCGCGGCGTCCTGCCGGACGACGAGCATGTCCCGCCCGCCGAGGGTGACCGTCTGGTCCGCGCTGGACATGATGAGATCGATCTCTTCCTGCGAAATGCCCGGATACGACGAGGTCACCAGCTCGCCGGCCTCGTTGATGAGCAGCGTCCACGAACCGTCCGGCATGGAGGCGTGCAGCTCGTCAAGCACGAAATACTCCAGGTTCATGCGCAAGAGCAGGTAGCCGCCGTTCAGAAACCAGCGGTCCACCAGGCTCATGCTGCGCAGGGCGAGAATCGTGTCCGGAAAGTTCGGGTCGATGCCGATCCAGATGAGCCGGCCTTTCGCCTCCCGGGCTTTCTCGATCCATTCCCGCTCCACCCGGTCGCTCAGGTTGGCGCCGTCCAGCGGGTAGAGCAGCCGTTCGTAGCCGCTGTAGATTTCCACCGAGTGGACGCCGGAAATGTAGGCGTGGATCGAGTTGACGGTGGCCGTCATTTCCTGGCGCTGGGCGAAAGTGGCGCGGCCCATGTTCATTTCTTCCAGCAGGACGGACTGCACGTGCGGGTGGGTGACGATCTGCATCGTGAACAAATCGACCCGCTCGATGAGGGCTTCCAGCCGTCCGCTGGCCTGGATGGCCGTCTGCTTCAGCTGCCGTTCCGCGTGGTTTTTCAGCAGCGTGCCGACGGAATCGTACATGACGATGGCCACCACGAGCAAAATGATCAGCATGACGAGCAGAAAGCCGACCAGCATCTGGTTGCGAAGCGTGTTGTATTTCATCAACTTCGACATCATGCGGGCCGAACCTCCGTCCAGAACAAGATCGCGCCGGATTCGCCATCGCAGGTTCCGCGTCGCCGTCCCGGACCGCTGCATCATCGCAGGATCCACTCTGATTTTACCATGAATGCAGATGATTGGGGACAAGCATCCAAACGACGCCGGTTTCGCCGAACGACCGGCCGAACCACAAAAAAACCGTCAGATCACACTGACGGTCATGAGTCCGAAACGTTGTTCAGCGCCGCACCGCCGGGCCGCCGACGAAAGCCTTCTCCGCCGTGTCCAGCCCGAAGGCGGTGTGGAGCGACTGGATGATCTCGTTCAGCTTGACGTCGTCGACGACGCAGGAAACCTTGATCTCGGACGTGCTCACCATTTTGATGTTGACGCCCAGCTGGGCGATCACGTCGAACATCCGCGCCGCGACGCCCGGATTGGAGACCATGCCGGCGCCGACGATGGACACCTTGACCAATCCGGTTTCCGACGTGGCGTCGTCATACGGCACTTCGCCGCGGATGTTCCGGATCACCCGGATGGCCGTGTCGACGTCGTGCTTGGCCACGGTGAACGAGAAATCCGCCTTGCCGTTCTGCACGCCGCTCTGCACGATGATGTCCACGTTCACGCCCTCGTCCGCAAGGGCGGTGAACACTTTGGCCAGAATGCCCGGCCGGTCCTCCACGCCCATGATGCTGATGCGGGCCACGTTTTTGTCCGCGGCGATGCCGCTGACGACGATGCCTTGCTCCAACGCCGTTTCCTCCTTGACCAGCGTCCCCTCGTTGTTGGTGAAGCTCGAGCGGACGACAAGCGTCACGTTGTACTGTTTCGCGTACTCCACCGCGCGCGGATGCAGCACGGCCGCCCCCAGGTGGGCGAGTTCCAGCATTTCGTCATAGGAGATTTCCTTCAGTTTGCGGGCGTGCGGCACGATGCGCGGATCCGTCGAGTAGACGCCGTCCACGTCGGTGTAAATCTCGCACAGGTCGGCGCCGAGGGCGGCGGCCAGCGCCACGGCGGTCGTATCCGAGCCGCCCCGGCCCAGCGTCGTCACATCGCCCTGCTCCGAAATGCCCTGAAAACCGGCGACGATGGGGATTTTGCCTTCGTCGAGCGCTTCCCGGATGCGGACCGGTTCGATCCGGAGAATGCGCGCCTTGCCGTGCGCCGGTTCGGTGGTGATCCCGGCCTGCCAGCCGGTGAAGGAAACGGCCTCTTCACCCAGCGCGCAAATCGCCATCGCCAGAAGCGCCATGGAAATCTGCTCGCCGTTGGCCAGCAGCATATCCATTTCGCGCGCCGGCGGGGAACCGTTCAGTTCGCGGGACATGTCGATCAGGTCGTCGGTGGTGTCGCCCATCGCCGAGACGACCACGACGCAGCGGCGGCCGCTTCTTTTCGCTTCGACGATGCGTTCGGCGACCCGCTTCATCCGCTCGACGTTGCCCACCGAACTTCCCCCGAATTTCATGACAACGAGTGACAAAGGTGACGCACTCCTCTCCGTATCCATTCGCCTTGAAAGAATCGATGCTTGTGCGTCCCGTGCCGGCAGGCGACGGCAGCCCCGGGGCGGCGATCAGGCGCGGGAAATGTATTTGCCCTCGGTCGTGTCGATCAGGAGCACGTCGCCTTCGTTGATGAACAGCGGAACCTGCACCTTGTAGCCCGTCTCCAGCGTGACCCACTTGCTGGCGCCGGTGGCGGTGTTCCCCTTCACGCCGGGCTCGGCTTCCACCACTTTCAGTTCAACGCTGTTCGGCAGCGTAACGCCAAGAATTTCGCCTTCGTAAATCAGGACCTTTACATTCATATTCTCTTTCAGGAAATTGAGTTCCCACTGAAGCTGGTCGCTCGTCAGGGTGATCTGGTCGAACGTCTCGTTGTCCATGAACGTATGTTCATTGCCGCTTGCATACAGATATTGCATGTCGCGGTGTTCGAGATGGGCCCGTCCGACCGTTTCGCCGGCGCGGAACGTCTTTTCGACGATGTTCCCGTTGCGCAGGTTTCTCAGTTTGGAACGGACGAAGGCGGCCCCCTTGCCCGGCTTCACGTGCTGGAATTCGAGCACCGAGAAAATGTCGCCGTCCACTTCGATGGTCAGGCCGGTCTTGAAATCGTTCACCGAAATCACAGGATTTCCCCCTCAAGGTTTACTAACCAATCACTATAAAATTTTTGGGGGCATGTGTCAACAATTCCGCCCCGTTTTCCGTGATCAGGATGTCGTCCTCGATGCGGACGCCGCCGAAACCGGGGATGTAGATGCCCGGTTCCACGGTGACGACCATGCCCGGCACGAGAAGGACGTCCCCGCCCATCGAGAGTCGCGGCTCCTCGTGGATGTCCAGCCCGATGCCGTGGCCGGTGCCATGGCCGAAGCAGTCGCCGTAGCCGTACCGTTCGATGATGTCCCGGGCGATTTTGTCGGCTTCCCGGCCCGTCATGCCCGGCCGGATGCCCTCCAGCACCGCCTGCTGCGCTTCCAGCACGATGCCGTAAATCTCCCGGTGCCGGTCCGTCGCCGGCCCGAGCACGACGGTCCGGGTCAGGTCCGAGCAGTACCCGTCGTACAGGGCGCCGAAGTCGAGGGTGACGAAATCGCCCGGCGCCATCACCCGGTCGCTCGCCTTGCCGTGAGGCATCGCCGACCGTTCCCCCGAGGCGACGATCGTGTCGAAGCTCGTGCCGGCGGCGCCTTCTTTGCGCATGAAAAAATCCAGCTCCAGCGCCACTTCCTTCTCCGTCATGCCCGGTTTCAGCACATCCATAATGTGCCTGAACGCCCGGTCCGCAATGGCGCACGCGTCCCGCAGGACGGCCAGCTCGCTGTCGTCCTTCACCATGCGCACGGCTTCCACCAGCTTGCCCGCGGGCACCAGCTCGATGCCGGCCAACGCTTCGGCCATCTTGCGGTGGCCGGCCACGGTCAGGTCGTGGTCTTCGAACGCCAGCTTTTTGACGCCGAGTTCATGGGCTTTGTCCCGGATCGATTCCTCCGGCTTCAGCCCGTGCTCCACGAATACATAGTCCGGCGCCTGCTGCGGCGCCTGGGTGCGATAGCGGAAATCGCTGAACAGCACCGCCTCGTCCCGCGTGATCAGCAAATAGCCGGATGAACCCGTGAAACCGCTCAGGTAGCGGCGGTTGATGCCGCCGGTCACCAGCAGCCCGTCAACCCCCCGCTCGTCCAGATGCTGCCGGAGCCGCCGCAACCGTTCCCGGATCGCCATCGTTCATTCGCTCCTCGTCTGCCTTATCGCGTTGATCAATGCCATGAGCCCCAGCTCGTACCCGTACGGTCCGAACCCGGCCACCTGTCCGACCGTCACCGGCGCGATGACCGACGTGTGGCGGAACGGCTCCCTTTTGTAGATGTTGGACAAATGCACTTCCACCGCCGGCAGCGCCACCGACTGGATCGCGTCTCGGATCGCGTAGCTGTAATGGGTGAACGCGCCCGGATTGATCAGGATGCCGTCTTCCCTGCCGAACGCCGCGTGGATGCGGTCGATGATCGCGCCCTCGTGGTTCGACTGGAAAAAGGACAGCTCCGCTCCGAGGCCGGGCGCCATCTCCGACAGCCGCGCTTCGATGTCGGCCAGCGTCGCGCGGCCGTACACCCCGGGTTCCCGGACGCCCAGCATATTCAAATTCGGACCGTTGATGACCGCTATCTTGAGCACGGGGCACCTCCGAATCTCGCGCCGGCAACGGCGCTTTTCCGAAAATGGCCTTTTGTCAACGCATCCATTTTACCACAGGCCCCCCCGCTTGAGAATGACGCGTTTCCCGCGCGGTTCATCCCATGCCCGGTTCCCGTACGCGCTCGTCGGTAAACTCCATCGCGACCGAATAGCCGATGAACACCCCCCACAGCAGAAAACGGCACCCTTCCGCCACCAGCGTGTGCACGGACAGCCCGCGCCAGGACGGCAGCACGCCGAGGGCCGGCCCGATCATGAAAAAAAGGGCCGCAAACCACAGGATGCCGTACGCGACGCCCGGCCACGGTCCTCTCGCCCGGCGCAGAACCGCCGCATACAACAGCGCCGCCAGGACGGACAGGGCGACATAGGCGGCCAGCCCGGCCAGCGTCCCCCGCCACGACCCGGACAGGCCTTTCGCCAGCCACGGACCGGCCCACGCGGACGGTTTCACTTCCGTAAAGCCGAAATAATGGGCGACGCATCCCGCCAGCCCCCAGATCAAGCCTGCAAAAAAGCCGACCTGGAGCGCAAACGCCCACGGACGGGTCAACGCGCATTCCCTCCTTCGCATGGTTCCGCTTCGCACGGTTCCGCTTCCGCCGATGCTAGTATTTGCCGGATTGGTTCCTCCCATGAAAAAAGCGCCCGTGACCCCGGCCATGGTCACGGACGCCGTTTTTCTGTAAAATGGGGATGAATCACCGGGAAGGGAGCGCGCGCCCCATGCGCACGAACGACAAACGGTTCTTTTCCCTCATCCTGATCCTGGCCGCCATCGGCATCGTCTACTCGCTCGCGAAGCGGCCTTCGGCCGTCGTCATCCCGATCCTCGTGCTCGGCACCGTCTTTCTTCTGTACAAATTTCCGCCCGCCTCCTGGCGCCGCAAGGGCGCGCCCCGGTCCGGCGCGGGCCGGCCCCGGCCGTCCCCTCCGCGCAAAAAGCGAAGCGCGGGCGGCGTGAAACTCCGCGTCATTCCCGGCCGGAAGAAGGACGAACCGCCCGGCCGGTGAGCGCCGGCTTCTTCTCAAGCCATCATCTTCGGTTCCGGCTTTCTTGCGGCGACGAACAGGTCGTAGCTTTTCTGGTAGCCGGCGAGGCTCCACCGTCCGAAAAACCGTTTGCCCGCGTCATAGCCGGACTGGTAAAGCCGCAGAACCGTCTCCCTCGGCAGGTCGAACGCCGTCGTCCGCACCCCCAGCGTCGGGATTTTGACCGTGCGGAACCGGTTCGTCTGTTCGATGTACCGTTCGTCGCGGGCTTCCAGCATCGTGGCGACGAGGGCATGCAGCATCGTCAGCGGGCCGGTGATGCGCCGCGGCGTCTGGTCGTTCTTTCCCACCAGCTGGAACCCGATGACCGGCACCCGCTTGGCCGGCAGGCCGGCCTTCGCCGGAACGTCGTTTTCCCGGTCGAACAGCCAGAGCGGAAAATTGCTGAGCAGCCCGCCATCCACCACCACGTTCCGTTTTTCGCCGAGGGTGGCCGGTTCGTAAAAATACGGAATCCCGGCGCTCATGCGCACCGCCCGCGCCACGGGAAACGCATCGGCGACAAGGCCGTATTTCGGCAAATCGTCGGGCAGCACCAGCATGCGGCCGTCGGTGATGTCGGACGCGACCACCCGGAGCCTGCCCGCCGGCAGATCGCCGAAGGTGCGCACCCCTTTGGCGGCCAGCAGGCCGCTGATCCAATCCTCCAGCGGTTTGGCGGAAAACAGCCCTTTCCGCAGCAGAAACCGCATGAGCGGCACGATCCCCTTGCACCCGCTCCGCGCGTCGGCGGCGCCGCCGGCGAGCTTCGGGAACGGCGCCTTTTCGATGATGTCCCTCAGCTCTTCGCCCCTGTAGCCGGCCGCGATCAGGGAAGCGACGATGGCGCCGGACGACGTGCCGGCCACCCGGTCGAACTGCACCCCCGATTCCTCCGCGGCCCGGACGGCGCCCGCCAGGGCGATGCCCTTGACGCCGCCCCCTTCGAACACCGCATGGATCCGCATCCGCACACCGCCTCCTTCGCCCGTCCGGTGCGCACCCGGCTTTCGCGCCCGGCCGCCCGTCCCGGTCCGCCCGCACGGCGTCACTCGTTTCCCCGCAACATCCTATGCGCCGTCAGGGTTGACCCAGACCGAAAAACAAAAAAACCGGCGTTCATGATGCCGGTTTCGTATGATCCGGGTGCCGTTGCCGGTTCCCCGGTCAATCCGATTCCAATTCCTCGCGGATGCGGGCCAGCGCTTCGACCCGCGCGGGATCCCGCCGGAAGTACTCCACCAGCGCCTCGATGCAGGTGATGGAATCCCAGCTCAGGTGGTGCTCGATGCCTTCCACGTCTTTGTAGATGTTTTCTTCCTTCACGCCGATCAGGGCCAGAAACTGCTCCAGCAGATGGTGCCGGTCGGCCAGCCGCTTGCCGATCTTCTTGCCCTTGTTCGTCATCACCAGGCCGCGGTATTTCTCGTAAATGAGATAGTTGTCCTTGTCCAGTTTCTGGATCATCTTCGTGACGGAAGACGGGTGCACGTCCAGCCCTTCCGCGATGTCGGACACCCGCGCATAACCCTTCTCGTTGATCAGCATATAGATTCGTTCCAGATAATCTTCCATGCTCGGGGTCACCACGGCCCATCCTCCTTTGCCCCGCCGGCCCGGCCGCCCGAAGCGCTTCGCCGCCGGCCGAAAAACCCGTCATTTTATGATACACAAAGGCGCCCGAAAGCTCAACGGCGACGGTCAAAAGATCAGCCAGTCCGGCGTGATCGCGTTCAGCCAGGCGGACAGTTTCATGAACTGCCCGGTATACAGCAGGATGCCCATCGCCACCATCAGCGAACCGCCGACTTTCATGACCCGCTCCGAATAGTTGAGCAGCCCCTTGACCGACCCGAGGAAAAAGGCCAGCGCCACGAAAGGCACCGCAAACCCGAGGCAGTAGGCCGTGATGTAGGCGAACCAGGCGCCGGGATCGACGAGCGCCAGGTTGAGGATGAAGGACAGGATCGGGCCGATGCACGGCGTCCATCCCGCGGCAAACCCGATGCCGACGGCGAAGGTGCCGAGAAGCCCGGCGGGCTTGACGCGCAGGTTCAGCCGCCGTTCGCGCATCAGGAACGCGGGCCGGAACACGCCGATCAGAAACAGGCCGATGGCGATGATCAGCACGGCGGACAGCTTGGAAATGAGCGTCTGGTATTGCTTGAAAAAATCGCCGAAGGCGCCCGCCCCGTATCCGAGGGTGTAGAACACGACGGAAAACCCGGCGGCGAAGGCGACGGCGTGGGACAGCGTCCTGACGCGCAGGCCGCGGGTGCCCATGTCCTTCAGGTCGTTCACCCCGACGCCCGTGATGTACGACAGATACGACGGATAGAGCGGCAGGCAGCAGGGGGACACGAAGGACGCCAGCCCGGCCAGAAACGCGATGGCGACATTGATTTCGGTCATGAAGCAAGCACCTCCGGAAGCGCCGGCGGACAAGGCCGGGCCGTCACTCGTTCCCGCCGCCGGCAGATGACCGGCCTCCTTCCGGCGGCCGCGTTCAGCGGCCGGCCAGCAGCCGGCTGCGCAACTTGCGCGCCAGAAGCGTCACGACAAGCATGGCGATGAGCGCGAGCACCACGGTGCCGCCCGGCGCCAGATTCCACAGGCCGGACAGCACGAGCCCGATCAGCACGCCGCCTTCGGCATACAGCACGGCAATGGCCATCGTCCGCCTGAACCCTCGGCCGACCGCCAGGCTGGCGGCGACGGGGATTGTCATGAGGGCGGAAACAAGCAGCGCGCCGACGATTTTGATCGCCACGCTGACCACCAGCGCCGCCGTCACCGTCAGCGCCACGTTCAGGACGCGGACCGGCAGGCCGGCCACGCGCGCCGCGTCCTCGTCAAGGGCGAGCACGAACAGCTCCTTGAAGAATACGGCGACGAACAGCGCCACCGCCAGCGTCACGCCGGCCACCAGCCACAGATCGCGCCGGCTCAGCGTCAGGATGCTGCCGAACAGATACTCGTTCACGTTCATGTTGAAGCCCCGGCCGGCGGTGAACAGCACCGAGGCCAGCGCCATCCCGCCGGCCATCATGACGGCGATGGACAGTTCCGCATAGGAGCGGTACTGCCGGCGCAGCCCTTCGATGGCCAGCGCCGCCAGCACGGCGAAGGCGAGGCCGAGGCCGAGCGGGTACCACCCGGCCAGAAAGCCGAGCGCCACCCCCGCCACCGACGTGTGCGCCAGCGTGTCGCCCAGGAGGGACAGGCGGCGCAGCACGATGAATTGCCCGACAAGGGGCGCCATCAGGCCGATCAGAAGGCCGCCAACCAGCGCCCGCCGGAAAATGTCCAGGGCAAACAGGTCCATGATGCCAAAACTCCTTCAGGCCGGATGGCCGGCCGGTTTCGCCGTATGGGACCAATCGGTCTCCGCGCAGTCGTCCGCTTCATGGGCATGGCGCACGTAAAACTTGAGCCTGCCGCTTTCGTGCGCGGGCCGATCGCCCAGCCATTCCCGCACCAGATCCGCATCATGGGTCACCATCACGAAGGTGATGCGGTGCTTCTCGTGCAGGTGGCGCATCATGTGGAAAAACGCGTCCTGGGCATCCGCATCGATGCCCGTCATCGGTTCGTCGAGAATGAGCAGATCCGGCCGCGTCGCCATGGAACGCGCCAGCAGCACCCGCTGCAGCTGTCCGCCGGACAGTTCGCCGATCCGCCGGCCGGCCAGGTCGGCGATGCCGAACGCTTCCATCGCATCCCGGCATTTCTGCCGGTCTTCGGCCGAAAGCCGCCGGAACATGGTGCGGCGGCCGTACAGGCCCGATTCGACCACTTCGCGCACCGTGGCCGGGAACAGGGGGTTGAGGGCGCTGCGCTGCGGCACGTAGCCGATGCGGTGCCAGTCGCGGAACTGCCTGACCGGCGTGCCGAACAGCCGGATGTCGCCCGACGTCGGCCGGAGAAGGCCGGCCATCATTTTGAGCAGCGTCGTCTTGCCCGCGCCGTTCGGTCCGGTCAGGGCGACGAAGTCCCGCTCCAGCACCCGGAAATCGAGCCGGTCGATCACCCTGTTGTCGCCGTAGGCGAACGAAACGCCCGCGAGGGACACGACCGGGTCATGGCAGCCCGCCTTGCCCGTCCGCAAATTGTCCGATCCGACCGGTTCCATCCCGCATCTCCCTCGCTTCCCTATTCTAGAGCAACGGCAAGCGTTGTCAAATTCCGTTCCATGACGGAAAAATAGTCCTCCCCCGCCGCCAGCTGCTCTTCCGTCAGTCCCTCCAGCGGATTCAGCACCAGCGTCCCGATGCCGAGGGATTCGGCAAGCACCTGCGCCACTTTGGGCGACACCAGTTCCTCCGTCAGCAGATAGCGGATGCCGAGCCGCTCTGCTTCCTCCCGGACCTCCCTGAGCCAGCCGGCCGTCGGTTCCGCGTCGGGCGCAAGGCCCATCACCGCAATCTGGGTCAGTCCGTAGTCGCGGGCCAGGTAGCCGAAGGAGGCGTGGGAGACGATGAACGTTTTGCGCGCCGCGCGTTCCGCCACCTGCCTCGCCCGGGCGTCCAGCTCCAGAAGCCGGCCGGCCAGTTCGGCGTGGTTGCGTTCATAGTCCTCCCGGTGCCCGGGATCCGCCTCGACGAACGCCCGCCGGATGTTGTCGGCCAAAACCAGCGCCTGCTTCGGGCTCAGCCATACGTGGGGATCGGTGACGAGGGAAGAATGGCCATGTTGATGACCATGATCATGGCCATGTTCTTGGGCGTGCCCGTCTTCATGGCCGGCGTATCCGGATTCGCCGCCGTGGTCCGCGTCATGCTCCGCATCCGGACCGTGCCCTCGGCTGTGCTCGCCGCCGGCCGCAAGGGGCGTCCCGTTGCCGGACAGCCGGATCAAATCCGCACCTCGCGACGCTTCCACCGCCGCGGGACCGTTCCCGGGTTCCAGCGCGCCTAGAAAATCGTCCACCCAGCCTTCGTAGCCCGCCCCGAGATACAAGAACAGGTCCGCTTCGGCAATGCGCCGCATGTCCTGCAGCCGGGGCGACCAGTCGTGGGAATCGACGCCCGCCGGCACCAGGTTCACCACTTCAGCGTGTTCTCCGCCGATCTTGGAGGCGAAATCGTACAGCGGATAGAAGCTGGTCACGACGCCCAGCTTCCCGGCGCCATGTGCCGCCGGATCGTCCGCCTGTCCGCCGGCGCATCCCGCCGCCAGCCATGCCGCCGCCAGCAAAAAGAGGCCGCGCCAAACCGCCCTCCGCCGCCTTCCGGCCGGTTTTCCCTTGTTCACCGGTTTCTCCCCCGAACCATTCGATCGTCTTTAATCGTAATCATTACTATTTTCATCGGCATCATACCATTCCGGCACCAAGATGTCAATCTCCGCCGAAAACGACGAAAAGCACCGGCCCTGCAAGGGCCGGTGCCGGCTGCCGGGAGCGGACGTCGTCAGTTCACGACCGCTCCGTTCGGCATGTCGCCGTCCACGGTAACCACTTTCACGCGGTCCCCTTCCGTGGCGGCGAGAATCATTCCCTGGGACCATTCGCCGCGCAGTTTGGCCGGCTTCAGGTTGGCCACGAGCACCACCTTCTTGCCGATCAGATCTTCGGGCGCATAATGCCGGGCGATGCCCGAAATGACCTGGCGCCGTTCAAAGCCGAGATCAAGCTGCAGCTTCAGCAGCCGGTCCGCGCCCTTCACCTTCTCGCAGGCGACCACTTCCGCCACCCGCAGCTCGACTTTGGCGAAGTCGTCGTAGACGATCTCCTGCCGGCCGGCGCCGTCCCCGCCGTTCTCACGCTCCGCCGGCCTGCCGGAACCCGCGCCCGATTGGCCGCCGGCGGCTGCGGTTTGCACGCCGCCCGACGCGCCGCTGCCGGACGCGCCATCCCGGCCGCTTCCCGGTTGGCCGGCGTCCGGTCCGGCCGCGCCGCCGTCCGCCGGCCCGGATGCCGGCGCGGCGGCCGTGCCCCGCATCGCGGACAGAATATGGGCCACCTCCGCCTCCACGTCCAGCCGCGGGAAGAGCGGTTCGCCCTTCTCCACCCGGAGCCCCGCCGGAAGCTGCCCGAAACGCCGGAGCGATTCCCACCCGGCCAGCGCGTCCCGGTTTTCCGCCTTCTCGATCCCGAGCTGCTGCCGGATGCGGACCGGCGAACGGGTCATGAACGGCTGGATCATCACCGACACGAAGCGCAGCGACTCCGCCAGGTGGGCCATCACGGAGGCGAGCGCCTCCCGTCTGCTTTCGTCTTTCGCCAGCACCCACGGCTGGGTTTCGTCGATGTATTTGTTCGACCGCCGGATCAGCTGCCAGATGGCGTTCAGGGCGACGGAGAACGCCATCTCGTCCATCGCCGCCTCCACGTCCGCCACCGTCTTCAGCGCCGTCCGCTGCAAGTCGCCGTCGAAAGGCGTGACCTCGCCTGCGACGACGGGCACTTCGCCGCCGAAATATTTGTCGATCATCGCCACCGTGCGGTTGAGCAGGTTGCCGAGGTCGTTGGCCAGGTCGAAATTGATCCGCTCGATGAACCCTTCCGGCGTGAACGTGCCGTCCGATCCGAAGGGCACTTCCCGGAGCAGGAAATAGCGCAGCGCGTCGAGCCCGTAGCGGTCGACGAGCATCACCGGATCCACCACGTTGCCCTTGGACTTGGACATTTTGCCTTCCTTCGTGATGAACCAGCCGTGGCCGAACACCTTCTTCGGCAGCGGCAGGCCGAGGGCCATCAGCATGATCGGCCAATAGATCGTGTGGAAGCGGACGATTTCCTTCCCGACCAGATGCACGTCCGCCGGCCAGTACCGGTGGAAGCGGGACGGGTCGTCCCCCTCGTAGCCGAGGGCGGTGATGTAGTTGGTCAGCGCGTCGATCCACACGTAGATGACGTGCTCCTCGTCGCCGGGAACCGGAATGCCCCATTTGAACGTCGAGCGGGAAACGGCCAGATCCGTCAGCCCCGGCTTGAGGAAGTTTTCGATCATTTCGTTCCGCCGCGACTCCGGCTGGATGAAGTCCGGATGTTCCTCGTAATATTTCAGCAGCCGGTCGGCGTATTTGCTCATGCGGAAATAGTAGCTCCTTTCCTTCAGCCATTCCACCGGCCGTCCGCAGTCCGGGCAATTGCCGTCCACGAGCTGGCGCTCGAGGAAGAACGATTCGCAAGGGGTGCAGTACCAGCCTTCATACTCGCCGAGATACACGTCCCCCTGTTCCACGAACTTGGCGAAAATGCGTTGCACCGCCTTCTTGTGGCGTTCCTCCGTCGTGCGGATGAAGTCGTCGCAGCTGATCTCCAGCTTTTTCCACAGCGCCTGGATGCCCTCCACGATGCGGTCCACGTATTCCTTGGGGGTGACGCCGTTCTCCTGGGCCTTCCGCTCGATTTTTTGCCCGTGCTCGTCCGTTCCCGTCAGGAACATCACGTCATGGCCGCGCAGCCGCTTGTAGCGGGCCATGGCGTCCGCCGCCACCGTGCAGTAGGCGTGGCCGATGTGCAGCCTGTCGCTCGGGTAATAGATCGGCGTCGTGATGTAGAAGGTTTTGCGTTCTTCCGGCATGGTCGGTTGCCTCCTCCAATTCGGTCGTGCGGCCATCCGCCATCCGGACGGAAGGCGGATGATGCGGGTATTTGGAAACATGAAGCAAAAAAAGCCTTCATCCCATGGGACGAAAGCTTTCGCTCACGTGGTACCACCCATTTTCCCGGCCGGTGCGGACGCCCCATTCCCGGGCGGGAATCGGCCTCCGGCGCCGTGCCGGCTCGTTGCGCCATTTCTGGCTGCCCGATAACGGCGGGCCGTCCGTCGCTCCCTTGCCGGCACCCGCGGGCCGCGCTCGAGAGCGAATGCTCCCGGACCATCTTCCGCGGCGATCCCGATACCGGTTTCCAGCTCCCCCGGCTCTCTGCCATCGGTCCGTCCGCGTACTCATCCGTTCATGGCGTTCACGCGCGATACGGTTGTCTTCCCATTATTTCCACTATAGCGAAGCGCCATTCGCGCTGTCAAGGCGGGCCCCCGCCGCCTTTCCCGCCCGGCGGGACCCCGCACAGGCCGGCTCACGCGTTCTCTTCGCCGAAACCCGCCTTTCCCCGTTTTCGCGGCCGAGGCGGCGGCACCGGATCGATCCCGCCCGGGTGGAACGGATGGCATTTCACGATGCGCCTTGCCGCGAGCACCGATCCCCGGACGGCGCCGTGCTTCTCCAGCGCTTCCAGCGCATAGGCCGAACAGGTCGGGTAGAACCGGCAGGTGGGCGGCTTCAGCGGCGAGATGAACTTGCGGTAAAAAATGACGAGGGCCTTCAGCACATGCTTCACGGCCGCATCCCGCCTTCGCCGGCCGATGCTCCGGCGCTGCCTTCCGCGTCCGGCGGGCCGGCCCCGTCGCCGCCTTCCTCCTGGCACTCCCGGCAATAGCCGAACACTTCGAACTTGTGGCGCACGACCCGGAACGAGTCCGGCAGTTCCGCCAGATCCGGCATCGGGCAGTAACGGATCGGCAGCGTCCGCTCGCAGGACAGGCAAATGAGGTGGTGATGGTGTTCCTCTCCGCCGCAATGCACCTTGAACCGGACGCCGTCCTCGAACATGATCTGCTCGATGACGCCCAGCTCCTGCATCACCCGCAAATTGCGGTACACCGTGTCGAAGCTGAGCCCGGGATATTGGGCTTCCATGTCCTCGTAGATTTCCTTCGGCGTCAGATAGCCGTCCGCTTCGGCGAACAGCCGGGCCAGGCTCCGCCGCTGTCCGGTGATGCGGAGTCCCCGCTCGGCCATCGTGCGCAGGATCACCGCCTCGTCCATCGCTCGATTCCCCCAATGCCGGCAGTCAGGTCAACTTTCATTATACCACACCCCCTGCCGGAAACATGAAACGGCCCCGTCGAAAGAGGCAAAACGAAAGCCGGGCCATCCGCCCGCGAATCACGGAAGCCGCGGGGGATGCGCCCGGCGCGCCGGCCAACCGGCCAACTATGGAGAAGACGGCGAATGGATCGCCCCGATGTGCCCCACCAGCTTGTGCAGACCGTTCATGAGCGCTTCTCCGTACAAGTTGCCATTCAGGCTGCGGACATATTTCACCAGATCCGCGATGGTCACCCGTTCGCCGCTTCCGCCCTTGAATTCCCGCAGTTCCCCGGCAAAGTCCAGGGCCAGGGTTCTAAGGTGCACCATGCCGGACTGCTGAAAGGAAGAAGGCGTCGCCTGGACGAACAGGTTGAGCCGGTTTTTGCCGTGCACGAATTTCACGGCCCCTTCGCCGACCGCGAACGTCAGGCCGAAGGAATGCTGGCTCATCCGGCGGGGAGACTGAATGGAACACATCAGGTCGCCGTTTGCGGTTTTCCAGAGCCATGCGATGACGGGCTCGCCGTCGTCCAGAAGGGGGCCTGCGTACACGTCAAAGTCCAGAAGGTCGTTCCTGGCCGGCACCTGGACAGCCGGCAGAACCTCGAACTGCCAGTCTTCCCCGTCAAACGAGGCGACGGCCCAATGGACGGTTCCCGGAGACGAATAGTCCTCGTAGCGGTCGGCGCCGATGGCCAGTTTGTCGCCGATGCCGCCGGCCGTGACGCGCAGCCGTTCGACCCAGGCGCCGGGAGCGCCCGCATCCAGCAGCTGGGCCGTCGACCGGGTGCCGGCCAGCTCGACGGAGCCGTCCGCCATGAACCGGAATCCTTGCACATGGACGGCGCCATCCTCGTCAAGCCAAACGGCGGCGAACCGGTCGTCCCCCAGCTCCTCGATGTGGAAGCTCACGGGCTCGGGATCCATGCCCAGCACAAGTTCGTCGGCGCCAAGCTCCTTTGACCAATACAGGTGAAAAAACTGCCCGGAATCCGGGTTGCAGGCGGTGGCGTGCAGTTTAACCTTTTTTCAACCCCTTCTTCGATTCGCGGCGGCTGATGGTTCCCTGCAAAAAAAAAAAAGACGAGCCGCGACGAAAGTCACGGCCCGATCCGTTTCGTTTTCCGGCATGCCGCCAACCGGCAGCCTCAACGGAATCCATACTGCGTCGGCTGCGTCGAGTCGGAACGCAGATTTTGGTCGTGACCCGGTTGGTTGCCCCGGTAGTTGGACGTGAAGTAGGACCCTTGCTGGATGGGTTGTTGACCGTACTGGGGTTGCGTCTGGTACTGGGGCTGGGGCTGCGCGAACCCGAATTGCGAAGGATTCGCCGAGTCCGACCGCAGGTACTGGTCATGCCCCGGCTGATTGCCCCGGTAGTTGGGCGCGAAGTAGGATCCCTGCTGGACGGGCTGCTGGCCGTATTGGGGCTGCGTCTGGTACTGGGTCTGGGGTTGAGCGAACCCGAACTGCGAAGGATTCGCCGAGTCCGACCGCAGGTACTGGTCATGCCCCGGCTGATTGCCGCGGTAATTGGACGTTTGGTAGGAAGCGGGATTCACCGTGCCGGTCGTTCCCGGCTGCTGAATGCTCGGAGCCGGCCGCTGATATTGGGACTGCACGAATCCGACGGGCTGGTAGGCCGGCTTGTACCCTTGATACTGCGACTGGACGCCCGTCTGGAACGGTTGCTGCTGGTACAACGTGACTGCCTCCTTTTTCGTGTGATCGAAATGTTTGGTGAATACCGTTTTGTAGTATTCCTGACTCCCCCGGGAATTATCAGGCGGGCGGATGGCAGATGTTGCACCGGCACGGGACGGGCGGAACAGGACGAAAAAAAACGGCCTCCCCCGCTTGCCGGGGGCGGCCGGTTAAGGTCCGGCTGACGGATCCGACGACGGTCATCGGTTTTGGGACAGAAGGCCGGACGGAACCATCACCGGTTCGGGCGCAGGATGGCGTCCTCCACCTTGATGCAGCGGTCCATGATGACGGCAAGTCCGCCTTCGGCGGCGATGGCGGCCGCTTCCTCGTTCACGATGCCCTGCTGCAGCCACAGCACCCGGGCGCCGATTTCCACCGCTTCCCGGGCGATCGGCGGCGTTTCCTCGCTTCGCCGGAACACGTTGACGATGTCCACCGGTTCCGGAATGTCCTTCAGCGACGGATAGCACGTCTCGCCCAGAATCGTTCCCTTGACGTTGGGGTTGACCGGGATGATCCGGTATCCCCGCTTCTGCATGGCCGCCGCCACCATGTGGCTCGTCCGCTCCGGCTTGTCCGACAGGCCGACGACGGCGATGTTGCCCGCTTCTTCCAGGATGCGCTTGATCGTCTCCCGCGGCGGGTTTTCGAATGCCATGTCGCGTCCCTCCATTTTCATGAATCCAGCACGTCGATTTCCGCGCCCAGGGCGCGCAGGTGGTCAAAAAACTGCGGATACGACTTGGCCACGTGGTGCGCGTCCCGGATGACCAGCCCATGCTTGGAACGGAGGCCGACGACGGTGAGGGCCATGATGACCCGGTGGTCGAAATGGGCGTCGATTTCCGCGCCGCCGGGGACGCCTTCCGGCTTCCCGTGCACGATGATTTCGCTTCGTCCTTCCTCCACGTCGGCGCCGGCCTTGCGCAGCTCCGCCAGAAAATCGGTGATCCGGTCGCATTCCTTGTAGCGGAGATTTTCCACGTTGTAGAAGCGGGACGTGCCCTCCGCGAACACCGCCGCCGCGACCATGGCCAGCACCGCGTCGGTGAACCGGTCGCCGTCGAATTCCACGGCTTTCAGTCGGCCGCCGCCCCTGACGTGCACGGTGCCGTTATCGTGCGCAAGCGGCACGCCCATCGCCTTCAGCACGTCGATGACGGCCCGCTCGCCCTGCCGGCTGTCCTCGAGCAGCCGGTGCACCTTCACGTCCGAATGGGTCACCGCCGCCGCCGCCAGAATGGCGGCCGAGCCCGGATAGTCGCCCTGGACGACGTAGCGCTTCGCCTCATAGCGTTGCCGGCCCGGCACGCGGTAATGCATCAGGTCGGCGGAGGCGTCCACCCGGATGCCGGCCTGCTCCAGCACCTCCAGCGTCTGGCTGACGGCGACCTTCGACTTCAGGTCGTTCACCACTTCGATTTCGCTGTCTTCTTCCAATAGCGGCGTCATGAACAGCAGGGAGCTCAAATATTGGGAACTGACGGCGCCGGACACCCGGATGCGGCCGCCCCGCGGCGCGCCGCCGTGGATCGTGATCGGCAGCCTGCCGTCCCGGTGGGTCACCCGCACGTTCATCTGCTCCAAAGCGTGGATCAGATCGAGATGCGGCCGTTTGCCGAGGGATTCCGGATACTTGTTCGGGAACGACACGTCGCCGGGGCACAGCGCGGCCACCGACATGAGAAACCGGAGCACCGCCCCGGCGTTGCCCACGTCCAGCTCCTTCGCCGCCTTCGGCCGGGCGCCGAACCCGCGGATCACGAGCCGCTCCTCCGTCTCCTCCAGCTCCGCGCCGAGGGCGCGCAGGCACCGCCGCAACGCGTCGCTGTCGTCGCTGCGGGCCGGGTACAGCAGTTCGCTTTCGCCTTCCGCCAATGCGGCGGCGAGCATGCAGCGCGTCGTATAGTTTTTGGAAGACAGCGCCTGGATTTCCCCGTCCAGCCGGGCGGCCGGCTTCACCTTGACATGCATCGTCTATCCCGACTCCTTCGACAAATAATCCATGATCCGCCGCACCACTTCATCCGCCGACAATTCGTCCGTCATCACGGTGAAATCGGCAAAATCATAGGCGGTCCTGCGCTGCTCGAACAGGCGGCGGACGTTGGCCGCCGCGTCACCGGCAAGCAGGGGCCGGCCTTCGCCGCCCGCCACCCGGCGGATGATCGTGTCCGGCGACGCCTTGAGCGCCACCACCGTGCCGCCCGCCTTCATCGCCGCGCGGTTTTCCGCGGCGAGAACGGCGCCGCCGCCGGTGGCGACCACCCGCCGCGAGCCGTCAAGCAGCCGCTTCAGCATATCGGTTTCGATGGCGCGGAAGGCGGCTTCGCCGCGTTCGCGGAAAATGTCGGGGATGGACATGCCCAGCTCCCGCTCGATGGCCTCATCCGTATCGACGAATTCGACGCCGAGCCGTTCGGCCAGCATCCGCCCCGCCGTGGATTTGCCCGTGCCCATGAAACCGATCAGGATGATGGCGCCGTTTTTCATGGTTTGCTCCTTCTTGCCCGGCGCGGCTTGCCGGGTCATGCCATGGCTGTTGCGGACCGCGATTGGTCCTGCGTTTTGCCGGCCTGCGGCGTCAGTTCTGCGTTCCAAGCCAGTCGTGGTGGAAGACGCCTTCCTTGTCCACGCGCTGGAACGTGTGGGCGCCGAAGTAATCGCGCTGCGCCTGCAGCAGGTTGGCCGGCAGCCGTTCCGACCGGTAGCTGTCGTAGTAGGCCAGGGCGCTCGAGAAGGCCGGCACGGGGATGCCGCGCTTCACCGCTTCGGCGACCACTTCCCGCCAGGCGTCCTGGTACTTTTGCACGACGCCGCCGAAATAGTCGTCAAGCAGCAGGTTCTTGAGGTCCGGATTCCGGTCGTAGGCTTCCTTGATCCGGTGCAGGAATTGCGCGCGGATGATGCAGCCGCCGCGGAAAATCATGGCGATGTTGCCGTATTGCAGGTTCCAGCCGTAATGCTCCGACGCCGCCCGCATCTGGGCAAACCCCTGGGCATAGGAGCAGATTTTGCTGGCATAGAGCGCCTGGCGCACCTTTTCGATGAAGGCGGCCCGGTCGCCGACATACGGTTTGGGCGCGGGGCCTCCCAGCTTTTTGGATGCTTCGGCGCGCTCCGCCTTCATCGCCGAGATGAAGCGGCTGAACACCGATTCGGTGATGATGGACAGGGGCACGCCGAGGTCGAGGGCGCTCTGGCTTGTCCACTTGCCCGTGCCCTTCTGGCCGGCGGCATCCAGAATGACGTCCACCATCGGTTTGCCCGTCTCCGGATCCTTGTGGCGGAAAATATCCGCGGTAATTTCGATCAGATAGCTGTCCAGCTCGCCCTTGTTCCATTCGGCGAAGATTTCGTGCAGCTCCTCCGCCGAGGCGCCGAGCACGTCCCGGAGCAGCTGGTACGCTTCGCAAATCAGCTGCATGTCGCCGTATTCGATGCCGTTGTGCACCATTTTCACGTAATGGCCGGCGCCGTCCGGCCCGATGTAGGTGCAGCACGGGTCGCCGTTCACCTTGGCGGCGATCGCCGTCAGGATCGGCTCCACCTGCTCGTAAGCGTCCCGCTGGCCGCCCGGCATGATGGCCGGTCCCTTCAGGGCGCCTTCCTCGCCGCCCGACACGCCGGCGCCGATGAAGCGGATGCCCTTCTCCGCCAGCATTTTGTTGCGCCGCTGGGTGTCGGGGAAGTGGGCGTTGCCGCCGTCGATGATGATGTCGCCTTCCTCGAGGAGCGGCACCAGCTGGTCGATCATGGCGTCCGTCGGCGCGCCGGCCATCACCATGAGCAGCACTTTGCGCGGTTTCTCCAGGGAGGCGACGAACTCCTCCAGCGTGTACGTGCCGACCAGGTTTTTCCCCTTGCCCGGCCCGTTCAGCAGATCGTCGGTTTTCTCGCGCGAACGGTTGTATACGGAAACGGTGTAGCCCCTGCTTTCGATGTTGAGCGCCAGGTTTCTCCCCATCACCGCCAGCCCGATCACGCCAATGTGCGATTTTGCCATCGTCTCCACCCCGCCTTTTTTTGCGAAAATACGGATCTCCTGGATCGGCATCCGGCCGCCCGCGGCCCGTTCCGGCGCCGGCGCGGCCATATGCCGCCGTCATCGGCCAGTTCAACGTTTCCTATTGTACAATTTTATTTGGCAAATGTGAACTGACGCGCGAAGAAATGGCAACGCCCGCGCAGGACGTCCGAAAAAGCAGCAAGCCCGGCGGCTTTGAGGCCGCCGGGCGCTTCCTGCACCCGTCACATTTCGAGAAGCAGCATTTCCTGCCGGAGGGCTTCCAGTTTTTCCCTGGACGTCCGGATGCGTTCCTCGTCCCCCGCCTGGAGCGCCTCGTGGTAGCAGGCCAGTTCGTAGTCCAGTTCCAGGCGGAGCACCGGAATGCGCCGTTCCGCCCGCGTCGATTTGAAGGCCCGGATCATGTCTTCCGTCGTCACCTGGCCGTGCTTCTGGAAAATGACCTTCTGCTCCGGTCCGGTGATCTCCACCATGCGGATCGTTTTGCCGAACATGATGTTCTCGATGAGGATTTGCCGGTCCTTGAACCGCTTGACCACGGCATGGCCCTTCGAATCGTTGATGAGCCGCTCCATCACTTCGGCCAGTTTCTCGTCCCGGAGCGTGTAGTCGCCCACGATTTTATATTTGTCAGCCACCCGCTGAAATTTCAGTTTCAACAGTTTGCGCCCGGCCCGGATCGAAAGGATCAGCTGCTGCCCGCTGTCGCTCCAGTACAGGGAATACCCTTCCTGGATCAGATTCCGGATCAGATCCTGGATGTTGCGCCGGTCAAAACGAAGCTCCAGGTTGCAGTATTCCACTTCGTAGCTCCTGTTCACAACAATCCCCTCCAGCTAGGCGCAGGTTTTGTCGGAATTGTCTGAAACCTTTAGTTACCTTTATCTTATACGGATTTCCCCCGTTTCGCAACTCGGAAGAAGGCCTGACTTGAACTGGAAAAAACGCCTGCCCGGGCGGCTAGACGGGCCGCTTTCGGGCAGGCGCATTCATCGTTCCGTATGCCGGCGGCGCCCAAGCGCCTCCTCCACTTCGTCCCGGGTCGGAAGCCCTTCCCAGTCCCCGACCGTCTGCACCGCCATCGCGCCGAGCAGGCTGCCGAGGCGGACGGCTTCTTCCGGCGGGGCCCCGGACAGGATGCCCGACAGGAAGCCGGCGCAGAAGGCGTCCCCGGCTCCGACGGTGTCCACCACCCGTTCCACGGGCACGAACGGCACCTTCGCCACGCGGCCGCCTTCCACGACCCAGTTTTCCCCGCCGACGCCCTTCAGCACCGTGACGTTTCCGAGCCTGTGCGCATATTCCACCATCCGGTCCGTGTCGTCGGTGCCAAGGAGCAATTTCAGCTCATCCAGCCCGGGCAGGAAATAGTCGGCCTGTCCGGCCAGCGGCAGGATGGCCTCCCTCGCCTCCTCCGCGCTCCACAGCTTCAGCCGCAGGTTCGGGTCGAAACTCACCTTCACGCCGTTTTCCCGGGCGATGCGAACCGCCTCTTCCACCGTCCGGCGGCACGATTCGCTCAGGGCAAGGGTGATGCCGGTCACGTGCAAGATTTTCGCGCCGGCGATGTAGGCCGGATCGAGATCGTCCGGCGTCATCCGGCTCATGGCGGAGCCGCGCCGGTAATAGTAGACGGACGATCGGCCGCCGGCCGTCTCGCGCAACATCAGGCCGGTCGGTCCGTCGGCGGACTGCTTGGCGCGGGAGACGTCCACGCCTTCCCCGCGGATGCTTTTCAGAATGTACGTGCCCAGGGGATCCGCCCCGAGCCGGCCGAACCAGCCCGCTTTGTGGCCGAGCCTCGCCAGGCCGATGGCCACGTTGCTTTCCGCGCCGCCAAACCCTTTGTCCAGGACGGCCGCCCGCTCGATCCCGCGGCCCGCGGGAGGCATCAGGAGCGCCATCGATTCGCCGAACGTCACCACTTCCGGTTGCATGCCGCCGATCCTCTCCTTTTGGAAGACGCCGCATCGGACCTTTGCTTCGCTTGTCCGCTGCTTTGGCAACTACCCAACACTATACCACAATGTTCCCCGTCTCGGCAGCGGGATCGGATCCCCGCGGTTTTTCGCGTATCGGCGCTTGCCGTTTCGCGGGCCGGCATTTGCCTTTCCCGGGAAGGCCCGTCCGCCTTCAGCCCGCCTTCTTCTTCCGGTTGCGGCTGGCGATGTCCAGATACACCGCCAGGACCAGAATGGCGCCCTTGACGATGTACTGCCAGAAACTTTCCATGTTCATCAGGCTCATGCCGTTGTCCAGGCTGGCCATCACCAGGGCACCGACGAGGGCGCCGGCGATCGTGCCCGTTCCGCCCGCCAGGCTCGTGCCGCCGATGACGCAGGCCGCGATGGCGTCCAGCTCGTACATGCTGCCGGCGCTCATCGTGGCCGCGTTGAGGCGGGCCACCAGCACGAGGCCGGCGACGGCGGCCAGCGTGTTGCACAGCACGAACACGAACATCGTTTTCATGCGGATGGATCGCCACGTACTGGGCCACCATTTCCGCTTCTTCCTGCAGCGTCACCGCCCGGTCGAGCCGCCGCAGGTTGTACCGCATGAGCGACGCCACGCTTGCGATCAGGTCGCTTGTTTCTTCCGCCCCTTCCAGGAACGCCTTCTTGGCCAGCGTATCCAGCGTGTTGAACAGGAAATGGGGATTGATCTGGCTCTGCAGGCTGCGCAGCTGGCTTTCCCGGAGAAGCAGCCGGCTTTCGGCCAGTTCCGCCTCCAGCTGCGCCTTCTTCCGGATCTCGAGAAACAGGTCGTTGATGCTGATCCGCATCCGGTCGAAGGTGCGGGCGAGGAAGGCGATCTCGTCGTTGGATTCGATTTCGACGGGCCGGTCGAACCGGCCGCGGGACAGTTCCCGGGCCGCCGCCGTCAGCTTCTGGATCGGCCGGGTGATGCCGCGGGACAGCCACCAGGCGAAGGCCAGGAGCACCATCAGCACAAGGCCGAGCACGAGAAACCCGAGCTTGCGGATTTCCCGGCTCTGCTCCATGATGCCGCGGTAGAACGTGTCATAGGCGCTCAGTTCGTGGCCGATCAACGACAGCGTCGTCTCCGAGATGTATCCGGCATAGCGCGCCGCCTGCCCGAAGAAGGCCGCCGCCTGCTCGCCGTTGTCCATGCCGCTGAGCATGACGGTCCGCCGGATGGCGTCGTCCAGGCTGTCCATCAGATTCATGTGGTTGGCCAGCAGAAAGGCGTTTTCTTCATTCAACAGCCCGGCCATGCCGGCTCTCGCGTCCCGCAGCTCGCGGACCGCCCGGTCCAGGCTGCGGCGCTTCTCGTCATCCGGCGCCAGCATGTATTCGTTCAGCGCCGCCACGGCCCGCTGGCTCCGCTCGCTTGCTTCGTTCATGCGCAAATACCGCTGCAGGATGCCGTTGTACTGTTCCAGAACGAGCTGGTTGTAATAGACGAGAAGCCCCCAGATGATGCCCATGGCGCAAAGGACGATGCCGCACAGCAGCCAGATTTTGTGCTGGATGCTCGTCATGGCATCGCCTCCCGGGTGAGGAGCCGGATGTCGGTGAAATACCCGTCCATGTCGAGGGGAAGGTCGACGCCATCCAGCCAGCGCACCATCAGGCTGACGCTCCACTCCCCCATGCGGTACGGATCCTGGGCGACGATGCCGCGGAGGATGCCGTCCCGCAAAAGCTGGACCGTCTCCGGATTTTCGTCGAATGCGTACAGGCAGAAATCCGCCGCACGGAACCGCCGGCCGATTTCACGGGCGATAACGCCCGCGTTATGGTAGGCGACGGAAACGAACGCCTTCGTGTCCGGATGGGCGTTGAGCCGGTCGCGCACGACCCGCGCCAGCTCGTCGTTGGCGCTGCCGGATGACGCCGTTTCCACCACGATGCCGTCAAACCGCTCCGTCACCGAAAGGATGCCGGCCAGCCGCTCCCGTTCGAAATGTTCCGGCCGCTCGCTCGTGAGCACCACCACCCGGCCGGCGCCGCCCAGATCTTCCGCCAGCCTTTCCGCCACCAACCGTCCGGCGGCCCGGTGGTCGGAACCGACGTACGTGCGCCGCATGCTCTCGGCGACGGGAACGTCGCTGCCGACGGTAATGACCGGGATGCCGTTTTCCGCCGCCCGGATGGCGGTCAGTTTCTTGAAGTCGTCGTTGTCGAGCCCCTGGGCGATGATGCCGTCCACCCGGGACGCGATGGCAAGCTCCAGGTTGCGCAGGAAATCCGCTTCGTACAAGCCGAAGGACCCCCATGCCTGCAGCTGGACGCCGTGCCGCCCGGCCGCCTCGAACGCGCCCCTCTCCAGTTCGCGCCAGAACGGCGTGTCCCGTTCCCGGGAAATGAGCACGATCCGGGGCTTGTCCATCGGTTCCCGGGAAGCGGCGGGCACGGGCGCATCGAACGAAAAGACGCGGCCGAGCGTCTGGATCGTCATGGCCGAAATCGCGAAAAAGGCCGCGCACAGAAAACCGATCAGCAGTCGCCGCATGGGCGGCGAACCCCCCTCTTCCATTTGCAGCTACAGAATCTCTTCTATTTCCAGTATATATAATTGGTGGAATCCCGTTTATCAATTGTAAAATAGAATGCGGGATTCGGGTGCGTGCGGCGCCGCTGTCCGAAAATGCTAAACTTTTTCCCGGTACGGGCTAAACTTTTTGTGCTCCGGCCTGTGCTACAATGAAACATGGAACGGAAGCCGCTCCATGCCGCTTCCGGATTTCCCGGAATTCTCCGAAACTTCACCGAAAGGCGGAATGTTGGGCGATGAACGGACAGCAGGGCGCTTTCCACACCGGACGGTACCGCAACGTGTTTGCGGAATTCGGCTACGATGAGAAGGCCGTCCGGCAGAAGGTGGAGCGGACGTTCGAGGAACTGTTTTTCGGCGACGAAGAGACGCGAATCTATTATGAGCTGGGCCCGGACAAGGGGTATCTGCTCGATACCGGCAACCTGGACGTGCGCACGGAAGGGCTGTCCTACGGCATGATGATGGCGGTGCAAATGGACCGCAAGGACCTGTTCGACCGCATCTGGCTGTTTGCGAAGGACTTCATGCAGCACCGGGAAGGCCGGTACAAGGATTATTTCGCCTGGCATGCCAAACCCGACGGCACCCGCATTTCGCAGGGACCGGCGCCGGACGGGGAGGAATATTTCGCCATGGCGCTGTTCTTCGCTTCGAACCGCTGGGGGGACGGCGAAGAGCCGTTCAACTACGCGGAGCAGGCGAGAACGATTCTGCGCGCCTGCGTGCACAAGGGGGAAGAGGACGAGGGGCATCCGATGTGGGACCCCGCCACGAAACTGATCAAGTTCGTGCCGGAGGTGGACTTCAGCGACCCGTCCTACCATCTGCCCCACTTTTACGAACTGTTCGCGCTGTGGGCGGACGAACGGGACCGGCCGTTCTGGAAGGAAGCCGCCGCGGCAAGCCGCGCCTATCTGAAAAAGGCGTGCCACCCCGTCACCGGCCTCGCGCCGGAATACGCCAACTATGACGGCACGCCGCGTACCCAATCCCACGAGAAGTTCCAGTACTTCTTCAGCGATTCGTACCGGGTGGCGCTCAACGTGGCGCTGGACTGGGAATGGTTCCGGGCGGACGATTGGGCGGTGGACCTGTGCGAGCGGATCCAGCGTTTCTTTGCCGGAATCGACCCTGCCGACTACCGCCGCTATCATCTGGACGGCACGCCCTTCGATGAACCGGCGCTGCATCCGGTGGGTCTGCTCGCCACCAACGCCGCGGCGTCGCTTGCCGCCGGCGGACCGAACGCCGAGGCGTTCGTGCACCGGTTCTGGAACACGCCGCTGCGCAAAGGCGTGCGGCGCTATTACGACAATTGCCTGTACTTCTTCTCGCTTCTCGCGCTGAGCGGCCATTATCGGATTTATGTGTGACGTATGCGTTTTTCAAAAAAAAAAAAACGGAACCCGGAAACCCCATGCGGAGAAACGGGCTGCCTTTCAGCCCGTTTCACTGATCGGGTCTTCTGGTTCCGTTTTTTTCATCCAAATTGGTCAACATCCGCTCGCCCGGTTCCATTGCGAATCCGCTCGGCACCCGCCGCATTTTCGGATTTGCGCTTCAAGGCTTGTGGATCGGCTCGATCTGCTCCAGCAGTTTGCCATAATGGTTTTCCAAGGCAAACCCCGTCTGCTGCAGATTCAGCGACCGGACGTATTTCACGAGATCATCCACCGCGATGCGGCCGCCGGTGCCGAACGTCTGCAGTTCCGCCGCGAAGTCGATGGCGACGGGGAAAAGACCGGTTCCCATGCCCTCCCATTCCTCGGCCCACAGATGGAGCCGGCTCTTGCCGGGCACCAGCTTCACGCTTTTGAAACTGCCCTGGACGGGAACCGGAACGGTCAGCGACCGATCCAGGTCATGCACGACAAGGCGCGTCTCATCGTCGACATACTGCAGCCAGACCAGCACGGGCCCGTCCGTCAGCGGCCCCGCATAAAAGTCAAGATCATACGTTTTATCCGTCTGCAGAATGCGCTCGTCTTCAAAATGCCAATTGCCTTCCTGGTCCCGTTCGACAGCGATCAAATGGATTTCTCTTTCCGGCCAGTCCAGGTAGGCCTGGACCAATAGCCGCGATTCCCCTTCAACCGGCGCCAGGGTGACCCATATCCAGGTTTGGCCGGGATCTTCCCTCAGAGCCATCAAGCTGCCGTCTGGCCCGATGTTGCCGACGTCATCGACGCGGATCGGAAGAAACAGGACTTTCGATTCAAAAACGCCGTTCGATGCGGCCGCATAGCGTCCGCCGCCCAGTTTCGCCATCCGCAGCTCCGCAAAAACCTCGTCTTTCGGAAGCTCGGCCACAACGGCAGGCGGACCGAAGCCGGAAGCGTCCACCGTTACTCCGTAAATGTCGTTCGTTTCATAAAGCATGTCATAAAGCATGTAAAAGGCAACAAAATTCCCGATCGTTTCTTCGTAGAAAACCTGGATCCCGCTGACCCAATCGGGCACTTCCATCTCGAACGCAGAACCGGCCAGCCCGTTCTGGGCGTGGAAGTATCGGCCGTGAAGCCAATACGTGCCGTCTTCATCCATCGATTGCCACACCGCCAGATGCAGCCCGTTTCCGTAGGCCACATCATGGACAAATTCGCTCATGATGCCGTCTTCGGCCACCGTCAGTTCAGCGATTTTCTGCGGATTTGTTGGATAGGTGTGCTCGTCGATCCGGAAGACGTCCAGACTGATCGATTCCCCCCAGTAGTCCTTTTCGTTCCATGCCACCATGATGAGGGTTTCGCCGTCGTGGCTGAACGCCGGATCATGGTACATCGGGGGCGGCGGAGGCGGCTCGAAGGTTTGGCCGAACGGCCAGACGACCGGCCCCCAGTCGATGGATTCGGATACGATGTCCACCCGGCCCAGCTTCGAATTGTAGACAAGCTGGACGTCATTGTGCCCGACGATGGCGCCCCACGGCTCATCGGGAGCCTGGTTCACGGGCTGTTCCCAATCGATGTACAGCCCGTACGGATAGACAAAGGGAAAATCGTAATAGATTTCATAACCCGTCAGCAGAACGGCAAATTGGTCATGGGCTTCATCATAGGCCAGATCAATACTCCGGTAGTCGTTGTCCCATGCCGATTCGATCTGGACGACGGGCGCGCCATAGACCGCTCGGGTCACGGAAAACGTATCGGAATCGCTGCTTTTTTCGTGCCAAAGGATGGTGACCCCTTCCGTCGTGCCGGACGCCAGGGCGATTTTTTCAAACTCGATTTTGTCGCCGATGAATTCGCCAAACGAGTAATCCTCTCCGTCTTCCAGTCCGCCGTCGCCCGTTGCGTACAGGTACCGTCCATAAAGCACGCCTCCCGCAGCCCAGGCGACAAAAAACCGGTTTCCGTGTCCCTTGTCGAAGATGATGCGGGCTTCCTCAACGCTGGCCGCATTTTCGATTTCGACCGCCTGCTGGCTCTTGATGACCGATCCGTCGGTTTGCCGTTCGAAATAGTCGACGATCACAACCTGTCCGGCAATGTAGCTGACCGCGTATCCTTCCGCTCCGGCGGCGATCGAAGGCCTGGCGCAGCCCGCCGGGCAGATTTCGGCGATTTCTTCCAGCTTTTGCGGAGCCGCTCCGTCCAGAAAACCGATATAGATTTTGTTGTTCGCAACATTGTAAGTCCCTCCGGTTTCCCAAACGACGGCGTACCGCTGCCTTGCCGGATCATAGGCCACGTCGAACCTGACAACGTCTTCATTTTCGTCGTCCCAATAAACGTGGGCATCCAGCCAATTTCCTTCCGCGTCCATCAGCAGGGCGGATAATCTGAAATTGCCCGATGTGTATTCCCGGATCACATGAAGATACACGCCGTTTTGCCCGACGTCCGGATTGTACGCGGTGTCGGAATATTCGATACCGTAAGGATCGACTTCGACCAGCTCGGCGCCAGCGGCCGGACTGAATCCAAAGAACAGAAGAACCGCCAAAAAAACAATGATTCCCTTTCTTATCAGTTTTTTCATAATAAACACCCCAAAATTCGATTGCATGCAGTATTTTTCGACAGAACTTGCCCCAAACCCTTCCAGTGATTCGAAACATCCCTTATTTTTTCAGGGAATGGTTTCGTTGACTTTCTCTTTTTTAGCGACTATGATTAATTAAGTTTAATCAGTTGCATGGGCTCGGACATCCTTCCAAAAAAGTCCGGAGGTGCCGCATCATGAAAGTGGAAATCTGGTCCGACATCGCCTGCCCGTTCTGCTGGCTCGGCAAACGGCGGTTCGAAGAGGCGCTGGCGCAGTTCGCCGGCAAGGACGGCGTGGACATCGTGTACCGCAGTTTCGAGCTGGACCCCGGGGCGCCGGTGGACGCCGGCTGCGACACCTATGACATGCTGTCCCGCAAATACGGCATGAGCCGGGAACAGGCCAAAGCCAATACGGACGGGATCGCCCGCCAAGGGCTCGCCCACGGGATCGAGTACCATTTCGACCGCGTCGTGCTGACCAACACGTTCGACGCCCACCGGCTCACCCACCTGGCCGGCCGGCACGGCAGGATGGGCGACGTGCTGGACCGGCTGTACAAGGCCTACTTCACCGACGGGGAGCATATCGGCCGGCGGGAGACTTTGGTGCGGCTCGCGGAAGAAGCCGGCCTCGACGGGGCGGAAGCGGACGCCGCGCTCAGCGCCGGCGCCTTCGCCGATGAAGTGCGGCGGGACGAGGCGGAAGCGGACGCCCTCGGCATCCGGGCCGTCCCCTTCTTCGTCATCAACCGGAAGTACGGCATCTCCGGCGCCCAGCCGGCCGACGTGTTCCTGAAGGCGCTGGAAAAGGCGTGGAGCGAGGAACGGTCCTCCGCCGCTTCGAATGGCAACGGCAGCGAAAGCCACGGCGGCAACGCCTGCGGCGATGACGGCTGCGCGCTGCCGGACGGCCGGTGAACCATGACGGATTAGGCGGCATTCATAAGCAGGAACCGACAAAAGCCGGGCCATCCTTTTTCCAGGATGGCCCGGCTTCCGCTTCCGGCCGGCTTGCCCACGGCTGCCGGTGGAACGTTTCGATCAGGCCCGCGCATTTCACGAGCCGGACGCCGACCGCTCACCTGTCCGCATACAAGTCCACATACACATTTCCATCCGCGTCGACCTGCGCGAGAAACACGTCGCGGAACCCTTTCGCCCCCTGTTCCCGGACTTTCGTCAGCAGCCACTCTTCCGCATACCCCAGGCTTTCCAGCGTCTGCCGCATGACGTTGCCGTCCAGGATGACGATGCGCGGCTCGCCGTCCGTTCCCGCGCTGATTCCGAGGTCTTCCCGCGTCACCGCCTCCTTGCCGGCCTTTTTCATGACGGATAGCTGGCCGTTCGTTTCCAGCACCGCGAACTCCACGTCCGCAAGGCGGAACACCTGGTTTTCCCGCAAATTTTCCATCAGTTCGGTGGCGTCCATCCGCGCCTTGCGCAGGTTTCGTTCCAGCACTTTGCCGTTTTGCACCAGAATGGTCGGCTCGCCCTGCACCGCCTTTCGGAACCGGTACGATTTCAGGGCGACCATGCCGATGAGAATGGTGAAACTGCCCCACACCACGGTGGCCGCGAGACCGTCGATCAGCTTCACGTTCTGGTCCGCCGACACCGCCCCCGCGATGGAGCCGATCGTGATGCCGACCACGTAGTCGAAAAAGGTCATTTGCGAAATCTGCTTTTTGCCCATGATGCGCGTGAGGACGAGCAGGACGGCGAACGAGACGACGGAACGGATGAGGATGATGGCAATTTCGGGCACGTGCGATCCTCCCCCGCGAGAGTTTTTCATTAGTATGGGACATGTTAAGGAAAAGGATTCCAACTCCGCGGAGCGCGGGGTGCGAAGGGAGGGAAACGGGCATTGAAGAAGGCCATGCGGGTCGTGGCGGCCGCGGCCGTTCTGCTGGTGGGCGCGGAGACTGGTCAGGCACTCGCCGGGTATGCGGCGGTGGCCGGGCATGCGAAAGCCGGGCTTGCGGACGCCGGGCATGCGGCGGCTGAGCATGCGATGGCCGGACATGCGAATGCCGGAAGCTTGATCGCCGGCCGGGTTCATGCCGGCGACGCGCCCCTGGTCCTGCGCGAAAAAGCCGCCCGGCCCCGGGGCGGGTCCCTGCGCGACCTGATCAACGAGGCGGAAAAGCACGTGGAACAGGGGAACTGGGAGCGCGCGCGGCAAACCGTGGAAACGCTGGAACACCGCATCCGCAAGCGGTTCTGGATGCTCCAGCTTCTGGGGGATGAGGAGGAATACGAAACCTTGGAACGGGATTTGGCCCGGCTGCGCCTGGCCGTGCGGGAGCGGTCGCGCATGGAGACGCTGATGATGCTGGCCGAAATCGGCTCGGTGCTGGATAACATCTACTCGCTGTGAAACGGGCCCGGACCGAACCCGGTTCGCGGGCCCGGTCCGGCTTGCAGACGCGGTTCGAAGCCGTCGTTCTGCGGAGAGCGGCTCCGGCTGAAACAGGATCAGACCGGAGCCGCTTTTTGTCGAAACCGAACCGTACCGGTTCACGCCGAGGCTGATTCATCGCCGATGATCGTTCGTGCGCCGGAGCCGGTTCAGACCGACGCCGCAAGCCGGTCCGCCGGGCTGTTCTCGCGGATGATATCCTGCAGGGCATACAGGGGAATCGGAAACATCGGCAAGCCGGCGTAGAGCATTCTCCTTTCTTCGGAACATCGCCTATCCCCAGCGTATGCGAACGCCGCGCCGCGGGTCCCCGGGGCGGATCGTGCCATGTGCGGTTCCCTTTGACCCCACCCCCTCCGCTAATCCGCTTGATGGCGCCAGGCGTCCGATTCCGGAGAGAACCGGAGATAAATGGGCGGCATCTTCGCCGGGTTCCGATTATTGGAGATTGGCGGCGCTTTTTGTCTTTTTTCCGGCGGCGGGCAGCCACCCTTTTTCAAAAATGCATGGTATAATGGGTTGTTTCTATTTTGCGGTGCGGAAGACCGCAGACGGAGACCGAAACCGGGGACTACACGCGCAAGACAGGTGATGTCATGTTCGAACTGAAGTGGCTCTGGAACAACCTGAAGGGCGACCGGGCGCGGTACATTGCCGCGCTTTGCCTGTCCGTGATCGGCTCCATGATGATGATCATCAATCCGTACATCGGACAGCTGGTCGTCGACACGTTCATCACGCACGAGAACGCCGCCCGCAACCTGGTGGAAAAACGGGATCTGCTCATCTGGCTCTGCCTCGGCATGATCGGTTTCACCCTGCTCCGCACCGGCCTGGCCTATCTGACCACCATGCTGTACGAACGCGCCTCGCAGAACATGCTGTACCGCGTTCGCGTCTTTCTGTACAACAAAATCCAGGGCCAGGACATGGAATATTACGACCACAACCGCACCGGGGACCTGATGACGAGGATGACCGGCGACCTGGACATGGTGCGCCATTCGCTCGCCTGGATCATCAAGACGATCATCGAATCGGCCACCCTGTTCATTGCGTCGGTCGCCTTCTTTTTCTGGATCGACTGGGTGCTGACGCTGTGGCTGCTCATCCTGGCGCCGCCTAGCTTCATCGTCGCCTTCCTGTTCGCCCGCAAAGTGCGGCCGATGTACGTCAACCTGCGGGAACGGCTGAGCCAGCTGAACTCCGCCGCCCAGGAAAACATCGCCGCCAACCGCGTCGTGAAGGCGTTCGCCCGGGAAGAGCACGAAATCGAGAAGTTCCAGGAAAAGAACGTCAACTATTCCACCGCCAACAAAAAAGCGGCTCTCGTCTGGTTGGATTTTTTTCCGTTTATGGAAACGTTTTCCCAGGCGTTCGCCGTCATCCTGATGGTCGTCGGCGGGCTGTTCGTCATGAACGGGCGGCTCACCTTCGGGGAATTTGCCTCCGTCTCCGCCCTGCTGTGGGCGATCGCCTATCCGCTGCGCACCATCGGCATCGTCATCAACGACATCCAGCGGTTTCACGCCAGCCTGACGAAAATCATGGAAATCTACTACGCCCGGCCGAAAATCAAAAACCGGCACCGCACGGAGACGGTCCGGCGCTACCAGGGCCGCATCGAGTTTGACCGCGTCACCTTCAAATACGGCGACCGGCCGGTGCTGCAGGACGTCAGCTTCATCATCGAACCGGGCGAGACCGTCGCCATCATGGGCCCGACGGGCGCGGGCAAGACGACGATCGCCAACCTGATCCCCCGCTTCTATGACGTGACGGAGGGGCGGGTGCTGGTGGACGGCGTCGACGTGCGGGAACTGGAACTGGACGAGCTGAGGGCCAACATCGGCATCGCCACCCAGGACGTGCTTCTGTTCTCGGACACGATCGACGGCAACATCGCCTACGGCGATCCCGACCTGCCGGAGGAGGACACGGTCAAATACGCCAAGCTCGCCGCCGCCCACGAATTCATCGAGAAAATGCCGGAAGGCTACGACACCATCATCGGCGAGCGCGGCGTCGGCCTGTCCGGCGGGCAGAAGCAGCGCATCGCGCTCAGCCGGGCGTTGGCCGTGAAGCGGCCCATCCTCATCCTGGACGACACGACGAGCGCGGTGGACCTGGAGACAGAGGAACACATCCAGAACAGCCTGATGAATCTCGACACGCCGTGCACGAAAATCATCATCGCCCAGCGGGTGTCCACCACGGCCCGGACCGACCGCATCCTCATCGTCGACGGCGGCCGGATCGTCGAACAGGGCACCCACGCCGAACTGCTGGCCAAAGGCGGCTACTATTACGAAGTGTTCAAGCTGCAGAACGAAGGCATCGAAAGGCAGGTGGACCGCCGTGGCGAGAAACCGGTATGACATCGACGAGACGCTGGAATCGCCGTTTGACATCCGGCACTTCCGCCGCGCCATGGCCTACGTCCGGAAACAGCGGAAACCGATGGTCATCGCCTTCGTGCTGAGCGCCCTGTCGGCCGGCATCGGCCTGACGGCGCCGCTCATCATGCAGCATGTGGTGGACGTGTCGATTCCGAACCGGGACGTCCCCGGGCTCGTCTTCTGGTCCGCCGTCATGCTGGCGACCATCATCGTCAGCGTCGGACTGGCCGCCATCCGCGGCCGGATCATGACGCGGGTCGGGCAGGACATCATTTTCGACATCCGCAGCGACCTGTTCAGGCATTTGCAGCAGCTGCCGTTCAAATATTATGACGACCGGCCCCAGGGCAAAATCCTGATCCGCGTCGTCAACTACGTCAACGCGGTGTCCGACGTCCTGTCCAACGGCATCATCAACCTGATTCTGGAACTGCTCAACCTGATGTTCATCGCCGCGTTCATGTTCGCCGTGGACGCGCGCCTGTCGCTGGTCATCCTGGCCGGCCTGCCGCTGTTCGCCGCGTTCATGTTCGCGATCAAAACCCGGCAGCGCCGCGCCTGGCAGGCCGTGTCCAACAAAAGCTCCAATCTGAACGCCTACACCCAGGAAAGCATCACCGGCATCCGCATCACGCAAATCTTTACCCGCGAGAAGCACAACGAAGGCATCTTCATGCGGCTGGCGGACAACTTCCGCACCGCCTGGATGCGGGCGCTGCGCTTCAACGCGGCGGTGCCGTTCACGGTGGACAACATCGCCCAGCTCGTCGGCACGTCCATCTACCTGGTCGGTCTCTTGGCGCTCGGACCGGAGGAAGTCACCTTCGGGGTCATTCTGGCGATGAGCAACTATGCGTGGCGGTTCTGGCAGCCGATTCTCAACCTGTCCAATCTGTACAACCAGTTCGTCAACTCCGTCGCCTATCTCGAGCGGATTTTCGAGACGATGGATGAACCGGTGACGATCAAGGACGCGCCCGACGCCAAACCGCTGCCGCCGATCAAGGGGGACGTCCGCTTCGAGAACGTCACCTTCGCCTACGAGGAAGGGCACAACGTGCTGGAGAACGTGTCGTTCGAGGTGAAAGCCGGCGAATCCATCGCCCTGGTCGGCCCGACGGGGGCGGGCAAGACGACCATCGTCAACCTGCTCTCCCGCTTCTACGACGTGACCGGCGGGCGGATCTTGATCGACGGCCACGACATTTCGAAGGTGACGCTGAAATCGCTGCGCAGCCAGATGGGCATCATGCTGCAGGACACGTTCATCTTCTCCGGCACGATCCTGGACAACATCCGCTACGGCCGGCTGGATGCCACCGAGGAGGAAATCATCGCCGCGGCGAAGGCGGTGTGCGCCGACGACTTCATCCGCGATTTCGAGGACGGCTACTTGACGCAGGTGAACGAGCGGGGCTCCCGGCTGTCCCAGGGGCAGCGGCAGCTCATCTCTTTCGCCCGGACGCTGCTGGCCGACCCGCGCATCCTCATCCTGGACGAAGCGACCAGCTCCATCGACGCGCGGACGGAACGGCTGCTGCAGCAGGGGCTGAACGAGCTCCTGAAAGGCCGCACCTCCTTCATCATCGCGCACCGGCTGTCCACCATCAAAAACTGCGACCGCATCCTGTACATCTCGGACAAGGGCATTGCCGAAAGCGGCACCCACGACGAACTGATGGCCAAAAGGGGACTGTACTACCAGCTGTACACGGCGCAGAAGATGGAAGCGTAGCGGAGGCAAAACGAAAGACGCATTTCCGTCCGCCTTTGCGGATGGAAATGCGTCTTTTTCATGTTGACTCACAGATGCCGATTGAAAAAGTCCATGATCAGGCGATGGACGTCCCGGCTCCAGAACGCCCCTTCGTGCGGGCCGTTTTCCACGCGCACCATTTCCGCCGTGCAGCCGGCTTCCAGCAGGGCTTCGCACATCTGGAGCGACTGCTCGTACGGCACCACGTCGTCGGCGTCGCCGTGGAGAATCAGGACGGGCGGACAAACACGCCCTTTTTCGACGCGGTGAAGCGGACTCATCGCCCTTAGAAGGCCCAGGTCTTCCTTCCCGTCCAGCAAACCGCGAAACAAATCGACGAACCGGGGATCCTGCGTCGCCTTCACATATTGGTAGCTGGCCACCATGTCCGTCGGGCCGAAGCAATCGACCACGCACTTGACCGCATCCGAATAGCCGGCATGTTCCTCCGTCCCATAGGCCGGATCGCCCTGCGTCAGGCCGACGAGAAGCGCGATGTTCCCGCCGGAGCTCGTGCCCCATATGCCGATGCGGTCGGGATCGATGCCGTATTCCTCCGCATGTTTCCGCAAAAAACGGATCGCCGTTTTGACGTCTTGCAGACTGGCCGGAAACGGATGCCCGTCCAGGACGCTCCGGTGCGTCACCGTGGCGACCACATAGCCGTTTCGGGCATATTCGGCCAGCTGCGGGATTTCATAGTTGACGTTTGGAAACGTAAAACCGCTGCCCTGCACGAACACGATCAGCGGGCGTTTGGGCGGGGCGGCTTCGTTCCTCCAGTCCCGCCAGGGAACCAGCAGCGTCAGCTTCAAGGGTTGGCCGGCCGCTTCCGAGAAGATGATGTCCGGCCGCATTTCGGCCAACCCTTCCAGCGAAGGATTGAACGGAACGTGGACAATGGACGGTTCCCGCATGACGAACTCCCTTCTTTCACGGCGCATATGCCGTCATGTTCCCAATCGTCCTTCGTTTTTCAGCTTTAGCAGCGTCGTCCGGTTCGGACGCACCCGGTGGGCTTCCGCCAGTCCGCGCCGCACGAGATCTTCCCCGATGCCGAGTTCCCCGGGCGTCGCGGGCGCGCCGGCTTTGCGGAGCAGCTCCCGGATCCGTTCGCCCGTCGGCAGCCCGGCCAGAAGCGGCGCAATCGCCGGGACATTCCGGCCGATTTCGTGGTACAGATCGGCGACCATCCCGCAGGCGACGCCGACCTTGGCGCCGTGCAGCAGCTGGCGGCGGCCGCTGCGGATGAAATCCATCTCCCAGTAGTGGGACAGATGGTGCTCGGCGCCGGAAGCGGGATGCGACTGGCCGAAAATGAGCATGGCGAAGCCCGATTCGAGGAGCGACCGCATGAGGCCGATGATGCCCGCCTCCGTGCCGCGTCCGACGTCTTCCGCCAGGCGAATGCAGCGCGCCAGCGCCCGCTGCGTCATGCCGGCGACTTCTTCGTCAATGGGCTCGCCGTCGATCAGATGGCCGACCCGCCAGTCAAACAGCGACGTCGCCTTTCCGAGCATGTCGCCGAATCCGGCCGCCGCAAGGCGCCGGGGCGCCCGCAGGAGCACGCCGGGGTCGGCGAACAGGGCGACGGGACCGACGGCCGGCACCGTGATTTTCTCCCCCCGGATGATCAGCGGCGCGCCCTTCGAGGTAAAGCCGTCCACCGACGGCGCCGTCGGCACCGACACGAACGGCTTTCCGGCCGTAAAGGCGGCATAACGCGCAATATCGTGCAGCGTGCCGGACCCGACGGCCACGAGCGCGTCCGCGCCATGCCGCTGCAGATCGAGGAGCACCTGCACGACCGACGCTTCATCCGCCACCACGTCCCCCGCCGGATTCGGCCGGACCAGGGTGACGGACACCGACACGCCGCCCGCCGGCAAGTCCGACTCCAGCGACCGGCCGGCCGCTTCACGGGTGTTTTCGTCGGCCACGAGCAGCACGCGCCGCCATTCCTTGTCCGCCATGAAGCGGGCGGCTTCCGCCAGGGCGCCGTCCGCCAGGACAAGCCGCTCGGGGAACCCGCGATCCGGCCATGCCCTTTTCAACCGTTCCAGCCATTGCTGCAAATCGTCAACTCCCGGTTCTTCCCGCATGGCCATCCCTCCGCTCGGCCTGCCCGTCAAAGCGGCAGCCAGTCCAGCACCTTCTCGATGTGCGTGTCCCAGTACGCCCAGTCGTGGGCGCCCGGTCCTTCCTCGTAGGTGAAAGCCACGCCGCGTTGGGCGAGGAAGTCGCGGAACCGCCGGTTTTGCTCGATCAGAAAATCTTCCGTTCCGCAGCACAGGTACAGCTTCGGCATGTCCGCCCCCCGTTCCAGCAGCCGCTCGACGAGCGCCTCCGGATCCCGGTCGCTGCCTTTCACCTTGTCCAGTTCCCCGAACGTCAGTTCATAGTAGCGATCCCCGACATGCAGCATATTCTTCACGTTGTCCGGGTTTTCAAAATGGTACGTGATGAGCGCCGACGACAGGCCGGCCACCCAGCCGAACGTTTCGTGATAATGCAGCCCGTTGCGGATGGCCCCGTAGCCGCCCATGGAAAGGCCGGCCATGAACGTGTCGTCCCTCCGCCGCGACAGCGGAAACAGCGTCCGCGTCACCTCCACCAGCTCGCGGCCGATGAATTCGCCGTACATGGCGCCGACGGCGGGTTGATCCAGATAGAAGAAGTTGTCCCCCGACGGCATGACGACGGCCACCCGCTTTTGCTCCGCCAGCACCGGGATGCGGGTGCGGTACAGCCAGTCCGTGTGGGTGCCGAAAACGCCGTGCAGCAAGTACAGCGTCTTGAACGGCCCCTTCTCCGGCCAGTTGCCGCTTTCCGGATTGTCGAAGGGGATGATTGCGGTAAACGTGACGCTCCTTTTCAACGCGCGGGAGAAATATTGAACCTGGGTCACGGCCATGTCCATCGCTCCTTCCGTTGATGCCGCAATTTGTGAAAATGTTCCCGTGACCCCATCATAACCGAAAATCCGGGGGGAACGCAAAAGCGAAAAAAGCGAAAACGACGGGGCGCGCTGTTCGAAACAGGAAAGCCGTCCCTCCCTGCCGGAGCGGACGGCCCGTAAAGCCGCGGACGTTTTTCGATTGATGACGCTGGCATCAGCGCCATGCGCGCCATTCTTTCATGCGCCGGTCCAGATGCTTGAACGCCCGCGTCATGACCGGTTCGCTGTCGGATACCGCCATCCGGTCGCGGCGGCTGCGGCTTTTGGCCAGCCATTTTTTGAACACGCCAAGGTTCTGTTCGGACAGATTGTCCAGATACTTGAACGTTTCCACCAGCTCGTCGCGCTCTTTCATCGGTCATCCCTCCGCATTCTGCTCCCGATCGCAAGGACCGGTCCGCGCATGGCGCGCGGACCGCCCCCCTTTTTATGCACGGCATGTTTTCCGGCCGCATTCCGCTGCCCGCTCGTTCGTCACAGCCCGATCGTCTTCAGCCTGCCGTCCTCGTACTGCTTCATCTTTTCCGAAATGGTCCTCTGCTCCTCCCGCAGCCGGTCGCGGGCGAGACGATGGCTCCATTTGCGGTACAGTTCGACGGTGTTGGGATACAGGTGCCTGCGATCGTCCTGCCGGTTCAGGCAAAGGATCAGCATCAGTTCCTCCACCATCATGCAATAGAGGAGGCCGACCGGCCGGTAGACGATGTCGGCATTCGCCAGGCCGCTCACCATCGCCGCCGCAAAAAACTCCAGCTGGTTGATCAGGTCTTCCCCGCCGGCTTCCCCCTGGATGAACGCCACGAGCATTTCCTCGTCGTCGAACGAATCTTTTTCGAAGCCTTCGGGGATGGCGCGTTTTTTTCGAAGGAGCGCGCCAAGCTCCGCGTTGTCCGCCTCCAGCTCCGCGATGCGCGATTTGTAGCTCTGGAATTTGGGCATCAGATAGGAGGCGAACCAGTTGAGGAATTCGACGCTCTTTTCCGCGGCGGCGCGCTCGTTGGTGATGCGCAGGTCCCTTTTCAGATAGTACACCTGCACAAGTCCGATGATGAGGGTGAGCGTCATGAGGATGCCGCTGATCTGGTAGGCCGTCTCCAGCATGGCGATCCCTTCCTTCGCCGTTTCCGGGAAAACATCTGTTACCATCCCTATTCCCGGTTCTGCATGATCATGCAATCCGGGCGGCGGTTTTTTTGACGGTTTTGGGAAGGCGCCAATGTCCGCATCGCCTCCGGAACCCGCCGGCGGGCCGTGCCCGATGAGGACAATTTGTCCGCATCGCCCACAGCCAAATAAAAAAAGGTGCATGTCTGCACCCTTTGTCCGGCCGGCTCATGTGCTGCCGGCTCGTTTGCCGCCGGTTCGCATGTTGCCGGCGCGCATGGCCGTCATGCTTCTTCCCCGGCGGCCAGGCCGAGCTTTTGGACGAGGCGGATCGCCGTTTCCTTCTCCTCCGGGGAAAGGCCGCGCATGATGTTGCAAATGGCTTCCGCGTGGGACGGGAGCAGCTGCTCCATTATTTTGCGGCCCGTTTCCGTGATGGCGGCAAAAATGACCCTGCGGTCTTCCGTGCACGGGACGCGGCGGACCAGCCCTTTGCCCTCCAGCTTGTCAACCGTATACGTGATGCCCCCGCTCGTCAAAAGGATGTTTTCGCCGATCTGCTGCAGCGGCACCCTGCCCTTGTGATAAAGCAGCTCCAGCACCATGAATTCATTCGCCGACAGGCCGTGCTTCCGCATGTCTTTCACGGCCCGGTCCATGACGGTCCGATACGCCCGGGACAGCACGACGAACAGCTTCAGGGCGAGCTCGCGGTCATCAAGCCCGCCTTCGGGACTGTTTTTGGGGCTGTTTTCGGGATTGATTTCGGGACCGTCGCCGAAGCCGCCGGCGGGATTGTCGTCGGAACCTTCATCGGGTTCGTCTTCGGAACCGTTGCCGGGGCTGCCGCTGCCTGTCGCGGCGAGTTCGCGCACGGCTTCATCGGCGGGGCCGCCCGCCGGATCCGTTGCGAATCCGTCTTCGTTAGCTTTCGGGGGTTCCAATGCGATTCCGCCCGCGACTTCCATGAGCAACGTTTCTCCTCCGTTCACGACCGTCCCTCCGATGCGTCCTGATTTCCAAACCATTGCCGGTACCAGGCGGCCGCCGCCGCTTCCGCGGCCGTCATCCGGCGGCCGGCCTCCTCCCAATGGACCGTCACCCCGGCACCGGCGCCCGAAGCGTCACGTCATGCGAAGCATGGCCTTTTTTGAAAAAATGCCGCATGTGCCGCCCCTCCTTCCGGTCGGCCCTTGCCGTTCATTCGTCCGCGCGTTCCCCCGGCGGGACCGGCTCGCGCACGCCGGCTTCCGAAAGCAGCCGTTCGATCGTCGACCGGTGCGGTTCATACCACGGCGGCAGCATCAGCGCCGATCCGAGCCGGTCAAACGGTTCGTCCCGTTCGAAGCCCGGCCCGTCCGTGGCGATCTCGAACAGGATGCCGCCCGCGTCCCGGAAATAGATGGACGTGAAATAATTGCGGTCGACGATCGGCGTCGGATCGAACCCGGCTTCCAGCACCCGCTTGCGCCACCGCTCCTGTTCGTCCTTGTCGGCCGCCCGCATGGCGATGTGGTGCACGGTGCCGAGGCCGCCGCGGCCGTAGCCGACCGGAGAGGCGTACACGTCGACCGAGTCGCCGAGACCGTCGCCAGGACCGTCGTTGGTCCGAAAGCGCACGACGCCGCCTTCCTCGCCGATCCGGACGAAGCCGAACAGCCGCTCCAGCAGCTGCATCGTCCTCGCCGGCGCAATGCTGTACAGCAAGGCGCCGGCAAATCCCTTGACCGCCTTGTCCGCGGGAATGCCGGCGAACGACCAGCGGATCGGCTTGCCGGCCGCCTGCTCCTCCAGCTCCAGCTGCAGCCCTTCATGGTCCCGGAATCGGATCGCCTCTCCGCCGAACCGCCGGATGCGCTCGTGTTCCACGCCGTACCGGCTCAGGCGGTCTTCCCAGAACGGAAGCGACCCCGGCGGGGCGGCAAAACGGATCCGGCCGACCTGCCCGCCGCCGACGCGTCCCTGCCGGCCGTCCTCGAACGGGAAGAACGTCATGACGGTGCCCGGCGTTCCCCGTTCGTCGCCATAGTAAAAATGGTAGACGTGGGGCGCGTCGAAGTTGACGGTTTTTTTCACCAGCCGAAGCCCCAGCACCCCGGCGTAAAAATCCAGATTGGCCTGGGCGCTGCCCGCGAAGGCGGTGATGTGGTGGATGCCCCGCGTTTTCAGTGCGCCATCGGTCATGGGCGATTCCTCGCTTTCCGTTGGGATGGGACCGCTGCAACCGTTCGCCCGCTTTTCAAAATCTTAAATTTAAGATATTTTCATTGTACCCTTTTCTCCGTTTCGTCGCAACCTCGCCACCTTTCGACAACCGTCCGACGAAAAAAACGGCACCGAACCGATGCCGTTTTCCGCTTTCCGTTTTCCGTTTTCCGTTTTCTGTTTTCCTTTTTCCGCCTTCTTTATGGGGCCGTTCTTCGGGCCGCAAATCGTTGCCTTCCCGCCCCCGGCAACCGCCGCTTATAGCAGCCGCATCGTCGTGATGCATGTCGGCTCGCCGTCGAAGGTGGAAATGTCGGACACCGCCGTGCGGCCGTCCCGGCTGATCGTCACCCGGAATGTCCGGTTGCGGGGCAGCCACAGGTCGATGAATCCGTTGTCCGGCGTCACCGCCGTCGTCTCCAGCAGGACGGCGCCGGATTCGTCCTCGATGCGGATGTCGAACGACATGCCCGCCAGTTCGCCCCGGCATCCGGTCAGGCTGTGGTTCACGCACGGATGGGTGCGGTCGATATAGGGCGCGATGGACACGAAAAACTCGTCCTGCGGCAGCGCGTGCACCGTCCGTTCGCCGTCCGGCCATTCGACCGTCAGTTCCGTCGCGCTGACGGAAGCCGACTTCGCCTTGATCTTTCCGGCCGACAGATCGCTCACCAGCTTCTTGACGGCTTCGCCGTTCCGCGCCGCGGAGGTGGCGGAACCCCGGTCGCCGTTTTCTCCGCAGCCGGCCACCATGAGCGCCAGGACCGCCGGAAGCAGCCATCCCGCCAGCAGCCGGACGGACCGCCTTGTCTTCCCGTTCATCCTTTGCATGGGCTTTACGGTTCCTTTCCTGCGCGATTGCTTTCCACATGTCGCTTTCGCGGATGCCTTCCTTCGGCATGCAAGTTTTTTCGCGCCCTTCGTCCCCGTTTCCTGTCCCGGCCGGGCGATTGTCCGTTTTTTGTCACAAATGCGGCTTTTCGTCCGATGTCTTGTTCCGGTTTTTTCGTTCCGGGCCCCTCGTTCCGGGCCTTTCATTCCGCTCCTTTCGTTCCGCGCCGCGCCGCCGCTGTCGCGGAACGTCCGCGCCCACCGGCCCTTTCAGCCGATTCCCTCGATTTCCGCCGCCAGTTCCAGCCGTCCGTCCGGAATGACGAGGGCGATCCAGGGCATGGCCGGTTCCGTCCGCAGCGTCCATTCCACCTCGGCGGCGCCGCCGCCTTCGGGCAGTGTCACGGTGCGGGAAACTTCTTCCCGGACGGATGCCCCGAACAGCCGCAGCTCCAGTTCGACCGGTCGTCCCCTTCCGTGCACGACGGCTTGCAGCCGCGATCCGCCCGCGAGCCTCAATTCCACGCGCACCAGCCGTCCGAAATCCACCATGTGGACCGTTCCGGGCAGGAACGTCATGTTCGTTTCCACATCCCCGGCGACCACCCGGTACGGGCCGGGCGAAATCTCCCGCTCCGCCACGCCGTCCGGCGCGCCGGGAGCGAAGTCGACGGTTTCGCCCGTCAGCCCGTGAATGAGGCGCACCGGCCGCCCGTCCCGCGGCAGCCGCCCGACGACGCGGCTTTCCCCGTACAGATCGCACATCAGCCAAAGGAGGCGGGAATTCGGATGCACCCACGTTTCCTTGTAGTTGTAGCACGTTTGCACGGGCCAGTACGGTTCGTCCCGCTCACCCCGCGTCTGGATGCCGACGGGCAGCGAACCGACCAGGTTGCCGCTCATGGCGCTGTACTGGGGCGCGAAATCGTAGCCTTCCCCGTACATGAGGCTCTGGCCGAACGGATTGAAGCCGACCTGCCAGTACAGCTGCCGGTTGGCCAGCTCGGCGAAAGACCAGTTGCGGCCCGCGCGGGCCGCCGCGGTCAGCGCCTTCGCCTGGCTCAGGATCGTGCCCGAATTGCCGCGGAAGGCATGCCAGACGGGAAAACGCCGCAAATACACCCCGTCCGCCAGCGGGATGCCCTGCCGGATCTGCGCGCGGTCTTCCTCCGTTTCCGCCTCGTCCAGCCGGTAGACGGAAGCCGCCAGCATGCCGTACGGTTCCGCAAACCCGGCCCCGCGGCACAGGTACGAGGCGTGGAGCTTGACCGTCCCGTACCATTCCATCCACAGTTCATGGTCCGGCGCAACAGCCGATCCGCCAACGCCGGATCGCCGCGCTTCAGTTTTTCCGCCAGCGCCAGCATGGCGTACACCGCTTCCGCCGTGTTCACCAGCCCCTGGGACAAGTCACCGGCGTCATGCCAGCCGCCGTTGGTGACGATCTCGCGGCCGTCGGGATGGCGGACCCGCCAGTCGCGGTGGCACACCCCGTGGATGCCCGGCACGTGATACCCGCATCGCTCCGTGAAAAAGAAATTGACGGTCTTGACAATCGGCTCCCGCCACGCCCGGTCGTCCACCCTGAAAGGCGGCGTTTCCGTGCCGCCGATGCGGATCCGGTAGCGGCCCGGCGTGCAAACGGGCGTGAAATCCATCAGCTGGAAAGTACCCGTCGGCAGCGTCCGGTGTTCCACCCGGCCGGCAAACACCACGGCGCCGTCCGCGTCGGCGACGATTTCGAACGCATCGGCATCCGGGAAGGAACTCGCCGCCGCCAGCTTGCGCGCACCGGCCGCGTAGCCGACGTGGGAAAACGCCACCCGTCCCGGCGCCACCGGCCAGCCTTCCACATAATCCGGCTCCACTTCCTCCAGCCGGATGTCGTCCAGGTCGTACATGACCTCCTTGGCCGCCCCGCGGTCGCTGCCCTGCAGCCGGTAGGCGAATTCGAGACCGGTCACCCGGTCCCGCGGCAGGTGCGCGATTTCCCACACCACATGGTTCCACCGGTCCGGCTGCAGCAGGAAATAGTGGATGCCTTCCCGCTCGTACTTGTCCGGCACCTTGACCGTTCCGTCATTGTGCAGCCGGACGGACATGGAGATGACGCGGAAGCCCGGCAGGGTCGGATACACCCGGAAGCTGATCCGGTTGAAGCCGGTCCAGTCTTCGCCGTCCACCGTCAGCATGACGGACGACTTGCCGTGGGGCCGGCCCGGGGCTTCCGTCTGGAACGCCTTGCTGGACAGCGTCGGCGAGATGATCCGGACGGCGCGGGCGCCGGTGACGGACCGTTCGTCCGTGAATTCCATCCGCCCCTGTTCCACCAGGCGCCAGCGCGATTCCGACATGTCGAGGGGCCTGGACCGCAGCACCGGCTTGTTCTTCCACCGGAACTCGGCGCCGTGTTCGATCTGCTCCTTGAGCGGAAACGAAAACCGTTCCATCGCCGCTTCCCTCCGTTCCCGTCTGGCTCACGCCTTGAACGCGCCGGCCAGGGCGCCGTTCACGATGTATTTCTGCAGGAAGGCGTACAGCACGATGAGCGGCGCCGCCACGATGATGATGCCGCTGGCCAGAAGCGGCCAGTTGTTCAGATAGAGCCCGCGGAACGCAAACAGCCCTTTCGTGACCGGCGCCAGATTCGGATCGGACAAGTAGATGACCGGCAGGATGATGTCGTTCCACGTGCCGATCGCCAGCAGGATGACCCCGGTGGCCAAAACCGGCTTCGTCAGCGGAATGAGAATGGTGAACAGGTAGCGGACATAGCCGCATCCGTCCATCGCCGCCGCCTCGTCCAGCTCCCGCGAAATGGACTTGACGTAGCCGACCATCAGCATGAACACGATGCCCGTGCCGCCCGTGCGGAGCAAAATGTACCCGATCTGCGTGTTGTACAGCCCGAGTTCGTTCATCAGCGCGAATTGCGGAATGAGGGCGTTGGGCAGAAACAGCGAGATGAGAAAAAAGGTGTAGAAAAAGCTGCTGAACCGGACATAGCCCCGGGAAATCGGGAAGGCGGCGACGATCGACAGCAAGAGCCCGCGTCAGTTCGCCCAGCGAAACCCCGAATCGATGCGCGATCCGGAACAGGGAATCGCCCGGCTCGACTTCATAAACGAAGGCCGGCACATGGATGAGCTGCGCGACCCGCAAAATGTCCGGCTGCTCCAGGCGGTTCAGGGCGACCAGCAAATCGAGGCCGGCGGCATACCGCACGGCAAGGCCGTACATCGTGTCCCCTTCCGTCACCTGATGCAGAACGGCGCTCTGCTGCGCCATGCCCGGCACGCGGACCAGCAGCTTCCGGCCGGGAAAAATGAGGTCCGGTTCCGCAAACGGCGGATGGATGGCGTTTGTCCGCACAAGATCCGGGTACGAGGCGCCGAACTGTCCGGCAATGCCGTACAGCGTATCCCCCGGGCGGACCGTATAGACCACATGGGTACCTGGAGCGATCGGCATCCGCAGCCACTCCTGTCAAACGGGAATCGTCCGCGTGTCATGCGGTGTTGCCGCGTCGCGCGGGATATCCCATCCTATGCGTTTGCCCCGTCCCCCGTGTATCTGCCGGTTCGCCGCGAAAGGGCGTTGAGGAAATGTTGTCCGCATCTCCCCCATCGCAACGAACGCCGAAACGCGGCTTGTCCGCATCAAAAAGAAACCCGTTTTCAGGGCGGTTCTGCCCGGCGGCAGATCCCGCGCTCCGAAAACGGGCATTTTTCATCCAAACGGTACGGGTTCATCCGGCCTCCGGCCACCGGCCGCCGCCGGGCGACGGGCAGTGGCGGTCCCGGAACTTGGCGCGCACGGCCACAAAGCAGCCGCAATGGAGGCAGGTCGTTCCGTAGGCGAGGTCCGGGCACGCCCGGCAGGCCGCCAGGCGCGCCTCGTAGACATCGTCGTCAACGCACGACTCGGGATGGCGGGCGAGGGCCGCCAGAATCCGTCCGATCTGCGAGTCGTCATGCACGCTGGCGGTGCATCCTTTGCAGTCCGGCCGGTCTTCCGGCGTCACCGCGGAACGGCCGTCCGCCGGCATGCCTTCATCCGTCGGCGTCACCATGCCTTCATCTGCCGGCGCAGCCGGACGGTCCGCCGGACGAGCGGCGAACGCAGCCTCCATCCTTTCAAACCTCCAGCGTGATCCGCACGACGGATTTCGCCGGCAGGTCGGCCCGCAGCTTGCCGCCTTCGGCTTTCGCGCCGCCGAACGGCACCGGCTTCACCGCCTCCGGCTCGTCGAAGGTGTTGTGGGCCTGCATGTTCTCCGCCGTCAGCACGAGGCCGGACACCGACTTGACCGCGCCGACGCCCCGCAGCTCCACCTCGAGGGTGGCGCCGTCCGCATGGTCCAGATTGCAGACGGTCAGGTTGATGCGTCCTTCGCCGTCCCGCGAAGCGGAGGCGCTCAGCTTCGGGATGACGGCGTCGCCGAACCGGTACGGTTCGCTGGACAGTTCCAGTTCGAGCCGGGTGGCGTCCTGGTGCACCTTGTACATGTCGAAAACGTGGTACGTCGGCGTCAGCACCAGCCGGTCGCCTTCCGTCAGAATGACCGCCTGCAGCACGTTGACCATCTGGGCGATGTTGGCCATGTGCACCCGGTCGTTATGGTTGTTGAAAATGTTCAGGTTGATGCCCGCCACCAGGGCGTCCCGCAGCGTGTTTTGCTGGTACAGGAACCCCGGGTTCGTGCCCGGCTCAACGTTGTACCAGGTGCCCCATTCGTCCACGATCAGGCCGACCCTTTTCTCGGGATCGTACCGGTCCATGACCGTTTTCTGCTTGCGGATGATCTCGTCCATTTTGAGCGTCCGCTCGAGGGTGGAAAACCACAGTTTTTCGTCGAAGTCCGTGGCGCTGCCCTTGTCCTGCCAGTCGCCCGTCGAAATCGTGTAGTAGTGCAGGCTGATGCCGTCCATGAAGCGCCCCGCTTCCCGCATCAGCACTTCCATCCAGTGGGTGTCCCAGTCGGTCGGGCCGCAGGCGATCTTGTAAATCTTGTTGTCGCCGTAATTGCGCACGTAGGTCTGGTACCGGCGGTACAGGTCGGCGTAATACTCCGCCCGCATGTTGCCGCCGCATCCCCAGCTTTCGTTGCCGACGCCGAAATATTTCAGCCGCCACGGCTTGTCGCGGCCGTTCTCCCGGCGCAGGTTGGCCATCGGCGATTCGCCGTCGAAGGTCATGTATTCGACCCACTCGCTCATTTCCTGCACCGTGCCGCTGCCGACGTTGCCCGTGATGTACGGTTCGCAGCCGAGCAGCTCGCAAAGCAGCAAAAATTCATGGGTGCCGAAATGGTTGTTTTCCACGACGCCGCCCCAGTGGGTGTTCACCATCCGTTTCCGCTTCTCGCGGGGACCGATGCCGTCCTTCCAGTGGTATTCGTCGGCGAAGCAGCCGCCCGGCCAGCGGAGCACGGGGATGCGCAGGTTGCGGAGCGCTTCCAGCACGTCCTTGCGGATGCCCTGGACATTTTCGATCGGCGAGTCTTCTCCGACCCAGATGCCGCCGTAGATGCAGCGGCCGAGATGCTCGGCGAAATGCCCGTAGATGTGGCGGCTGATGGTGCCCCGTTCGATGTCGGCGTTGAGCACGGCTCTGTTCATGATCGAATGCATCCTTTCTTTTTTGGAGTCGTTGATGGTGCCGTTCGTTCACTTCTTTTCTTTTGCTTCGCTTGCTTCGTTCTCTTTGGGATGATGTCCGGCTTTTTGCAAAAAAATGAATGGCTGCCGTCCGGGTTCCGGTTTCGCCTGCCCGGCGTCTCGACTCCCGGCATTCCAGCTTCCCGGCACTTCGTCTTCCCGGCATTTCGGCTTCCCGCGTTTCGCCTCTCCTACGCCCGGAACCGGTAGCCCGCTCCCCACACCGTCTCGATGTATTGGGGATTGGCGGGATCCGCCTCCAGCTTGTCCCGCAGCTTTCCGATGTGGACGGTCACCGTGGCCAGATCGCCTTCCGAATCCATCCCCCAGACGCGCTCAAAGATGTCGCTCCGGGAGAGCACGCGGTCCGGATGGGAAGCCAGAAACGCCAGCAAATCAAACTCCCTGGCGGTCAGGTGGATTTCCCGTCCGTCCAGAAACGTCCGCCGGGCCGCCCGGTCGATGGTGAGCCCGCGGATGCGGATGACGTCCCGGTTTCCGCCGGCAGCGCCGGCAAGCCGCTCAACCCGCGCCAGATGCGCCTTCACCCGCGCCACCAGTTCCGCCGGGCTGAACGGCTTTTTCATGTAGTCGTCCGCCCCGAGTCCGAGCCCGCGGATGACGTCCACATCCTCGCTCCGCGCGGACACGATGATGAGCGGAATGTTGGATTCCGCCCGGATTTTGCGGCAAATGTCGAACCCGTCCGCGCCGGGCAGCATCAAATCCAGGATGACCAGATCGTAGCCGCCGCCAAGCGCCTTGCGCAGCCCGGCGTCGCCGCGGTGTTCCACCTCCGCCGCAAAACCGTGGATTTCCAGATAATCGCGCTGAAGCCCGGCAATGGCCGGATCATCCTCGATGATGAGCACCCGTTTCATGAAGCCTCCCCCGCATCACGCTCCCCGTTCGCCGGCGGCGGACCGTCCGGCCTCCGGCAGTGTGAAGGAAATGACCGTTCCTTTACCCAATTCGCTGTCCGCCCGGATATTTCCTCCGTGTGCGCACACGATTTGCCGGGCGATGGCCAAGCCGAGGCCGCTGCCCGCGCCGTCCCCGGCCCGTGAAGCGTTGCCCCGGTAAAACGCTTCGAAAATGCGGGGCAGGTCATCCGGCGCGATGCCCGCTCCGTTGTCGCCGATGTCGACCCGCACGAACCGCGGCGCGGCATCGCCGTCCCCCGCCGCGGGCGGCGCGACGCGGATCCTCAGGCGCTTTTCCGGTTTGTCCATGGATTTGGCGCCGTTTTCGATGAGGTTGGCAAACACCCGCGCCAGCTGTCCGGGATCGGCCCGGACGACGACGGGTTCCGGGGGCCGTTCGACGTCAAGCCGGATGCCGTCCCGTTCCAGCCGGAGCCGGGCTTCTTCCGCCACCCGCTCCACGAATCCGTTCAGGTCCAGATCCGTGAAGTGGAAAGGCACGCGGTTCAAATCCAGCTTCGAATACAGAAACAGCTCGTCGATGAGGCGGTCCAGATCGCGCGCCCGGGAATGGATCGTCCTCAAATATTGCTCCGCCTTGCCCGGATCCGCCGCCACCCCGTCCAGCAATCCCTCCGCGTAACCGGTGATGGCCGCGACCGGCGTTTTCAGGTCGTGGGCGATGCCGGCCATCAGCTGCTTGCGGTTTTCTTCCATTTTCAGCCGTTCGCGGACGGATTCCTGCAGCCTGAGGCGCATGTCTTCGAAGGCGCGGCCAAGTTCCGCCAGTTCGTCGCGGCCCGGAATGTCCACGGGATGCTCGAGCCGGCCTTCCCGTATTAGTTCCGCGGCCTGCCGGAGCCGTTCGACCGGCTTCAGGATGCGGCGGGACACCCACACCGTCATGACCGTGCCCGCCAGCGCGATGGCCGCAAGGAACGCCAGCGCCAGCAACGGCAGCAGCCGGCCGGCCAACCGGCCGACCGGCTCCGCATCAAGGAGCAGGAACAGATGGCCCGGGCTCCCGTCGCCGTATCGGAAAGCCGCCTGCAGACCGGCGACCCACCGTCCGTCGGTTTGCAGCGATTCCGCGCGGAACACGTGGGTTTCGCCGGGGCCGAGCGGGTACACCGGCAGCGCCCGGGTCCACCGCTCATCCGCGCCCGCCGAAACGTAGCGGAGCGCCCCGTCTTTCAAAAGCGCGATGCCGATGTTCCGGGCGGCCAGGCGCTCTGCATATCCGTCCATCACGCCGTCGTCCAGCAGCCGGTCCGGATCGTTCATCGTGACGAGCTGCAGTTCGGCGACGGCCGTCAGTTCACCGTGGACGACCTCCTCTGAAGACACGCCGTCAAGATTGTAGCGGCTCCGGATGTCTTCCAGCTGTCCGGCGAACGCATGGAACAGCAAGTAGACAAACAGCGCCATCAGCGCGGCCGACGCCGCGATCATGAGCAGATGGGTCATGAGCAGCCTGGTGCGGATGGACATGCCGGCCCTCCTTTCTCCGGATCCGCGGTCATTTTTTTCTCATCAGCCGCCGGCCTGCCCCAGACCGGCGCGCGTCCGGGCCGCCCGGCCGGACCGCCCGGGAAACCACCAGTTCCAGTCGCCGAGCAGCTTCATCGCGGCGGGCACCAGCACAAGACGCACGACGGTGGCATCCAGCGCGATGGCGACGGCCATGCCGAGGCCGAGCTGCTGCATGGGCAAGATGCCGGCGAAGGCGAAGGACGCGAACACCGTCACCATGATGGCCGCAGCGCCGGAAATCATCGGCGCCGTTTTCTCCACGCCGAGCGCCACGCTTTCTTCATTCGATTTGCCGCCGGCGTACTCCTCTTTCACCCTGGACAGCAGGAACACCTCATAGTCGGTGCTGAGGCTGAACAGCAGGCCGAGCAGCAGAATGGGCACGAAGTTCTGGATGTACCCGAATTCCCCGAAGCCGAACAGGTCTTTGCCCCATCCCCACTGGAACACGATGACCAGCACGCCGTACGTGGCGCCGAGGGACAGCAGGTTGAGCAGGATCGCCTTCAGCGGCAGCAGCACGCTTCTGAAGGTCAGGAGCAGGATGACGAAGATGAGCGCCAGCGTGTACAGCGTGACCGGCACGAGACTGTCGCGGAGCGACTCGCTGACATCCAGCCCTTCGGCCGTCTGCCCGCCCACGTAGACGCCGTACGGCGCCAGTTCCTCCATGGAGGGCAGCACGCCGTCCCGGATCTCCTTCACCAGCGCCTTCATGCCTTCGCTGGACGCATGCTGGTGCGACACCACCTCCACGATCACCGTGCCGCGATCCGGGCTGATGTATCGCTCGATCATCCGCAGCAGGGCCGGATCGGGCCAATCCCGCGGTTCGGCGAGCCGCATCCGGATCTCGGACGCCTCCAGGCCCGGAACGTAATCCAGCCAGGTCACGACGCCGTCGACATCCCCGAGCTGTTTCAACCGTTCGGTGAGGGAGCGGAGCAGTGCCTGATTTTCCGGCTTCAGCCACTCGCCTTCCGGCCCCTCCAGCACAATCTGGATCGGCGACGACACGCCGAGGCCGAACGCCTCCTGCAGCGTCTCGACGCCCCGGCGGACGGCGGAGTCCTCCGGCAGCATGCGCACGTCCGGCGTGGCCGTCGTCAGCTGCGAGGCCGGCCAGGCCAACGCCGCCATCAGCAGCACGGCCCCCGCCAAGTAACGGACGGGCTTGGCCATGACGCGCCGGGCGAGCCGGTACCACCGGCCGGAACCGGATGCGCCGGCTCCGGCAAGCGGCCGGGGCATCACCTTCCAGGCGTTCACCTTCCGTCCGAGAATCCCGGCCATGGCCGGCAGCAGGGTCAAGCTGGCCGCAAGAAGCGCAAGCACGGTGACGATGACGCCCAGCGCCATGGACCGGACCGACGCGATGTCCACGGCGAAAAGCGCCGCCATCGCGCCCATGATGGTCAGTCCCGAGAACAGGACGGCATGCCCCGCCGTTGCGAGCGTCCGGCCGACGGCTCCGGCGATGTCATGCGCATTCCGCGCCAGCTCTTCCCGGAACCGGGACACGAACAGGAGCGCGAAATCGATGCCGAGTCCGATGCCCAGCATCATCGAGGCGTCAAGCACAAAAACGGAATGCTCGCCCCGCACCGCGAAACCGTACAGGATGCCCAGCGCCGTGACGATGGAAAAGGCGGCCAGCGCCAGCGGCATGAGCGACGACACGACGGACCGGAACACCAGGAGCAGCACGACGGCGATGATCGGAATCGCATGCAGATGCGCGTTGTTCAGTCCTTCCTGGCTGACCCGGTTCACTTCGCCCCACAGGGCGGGCGCGCCCAGGATCGACGCTTCCAGGCCGAGCGGCGCCGAGGTTTCCGCCAGCCGCTCCTGGATGGCCGGCAGCGCTTTCTGGGCGAATCCTTCATCCACGTTCATCCCGACGAACCCGAAGGTGACGCGGCCGTCTTCGCTGATGAACCGGTCTTTCAGCGGTTCCGGCGCGTCCGGCCACAAATAGACGTCATCAATCGTTTCTTCCCGCAACAAAGCTTCCCGCACCGCTTCCAGGCGGCCGGCCAAGTCCTGCGGGTCTTCCCGCAAATCTTTCACCGCAAGCACAAGGGACGTGGCGCTTCGCGACGCGAACTGCTCCGAAATCGTGTGGTAGGCCTTGTAGGAATCCGATTCCGGCACTCCCCAGCCGCCGCCGGTCAGAAGCGGCCCCAGCTTCCCGGCGTACAGGCCGCCCAGCGCGCCCAGCACCAGCCAGACGGCCAGCACCGCCCAGCGGAAACGGTACATCATTCGTCCCCATCGTTCCAGCAGACGATGCAACACGACATCCGACTCTCCCTTCTCGTTTTCGAGCGGTTTGGCCCGCAACGGGCCTTTTCATTCCGAACGGTCCCCATTGTAGGGAACAAATCGAACATTCCCGCAAACGGCCGGCAAAGCATTCGAAAAAAAACCGTAAAAAAACGATAAACGGATAAACGGCGCCGCCATGCCGTTTTGCATATACCGGTATGCCTTTTTTGCATGTGCACAATTTCACAAAGTCATGTTACAATTTTCACAAAGAGATCCCCGAGAAAAAAGGAGGAGAGAACGATGACGAAACCCGCATGGAACCGGGAGCCGGTCGACGGCACGGAAAAACTGGAAAAAGCCCTCGAGAGAGTGAGAAAGGCGCAATCCCTGTTTGCCTCCTACACGCAGGAACAGGTGGACCGCATCTTCCTCGCCGCCGCCACCGCCGCCAACAAGGCGCGCATCCCGCTGGCGAAAATGGCCGTGGAAGAAACGGGGATGGGCGTCGTCGAAGACAAGGTCATCAAAAACCATTACGCCTCCGAATACATCTACAACGCCTACCGCGACGTGAAAACGTGCGGCGTGCTGGAGGAAGACCCCGCCTACGGCATCAAGAAGATCGCCGAACCCGTCGGCATCGTCGCCGCGGTCATCCCGACGACGAACCCGACGTCGACGGCCATCTTCAAATGCCTGTTGGCGCTCAAGACGCGCAACGGCATCATCGTCAGCCCCCACCCCCGGGCGAAAAACTGCACCATCGCGGCCGCGAAAATCGTGCTGGACGCGGCGGTGGAAGCGGGCGCGCCGGAAGGCATCATCGACTGGATCGACGTCCCGTCGCTGGACATGACGAACCTGCTCATGAAGGAAGCGGATCTCATTCTCGCCACCGGCGGCCCGGGCATGGTGAAGGCGGCCTACTCCAGCGGCAAACCCGCCGTCGGCGTCGGCGCGGGCAACACGCCCGCCATCATCGACGACAGCGCCGACATCACGCTTGCCGTGAACTCCATCATCCATTCCAAGACGTTCGACAACGGCATGATCTGCGCCTCGGAGCAGGCGGTCATCGTATTGGACGGCATCTATGACAAGGTGAAAAAGGAATTCGCCGACCGCGGCTGCCATTTCCTGAACCCGGACGAGACGGAAAAAGTGCGCAAGACGATCATCATCAACGGCGCCCTGAACGCCAGGATCGTCGGGCAGCCGGCGCGCCGGATCGCCGAACTGGCGGGCGTGAAGGTGCCGGAGACGACCAAGATCCTGATCGGCGAAGTGGAACGCACCGATCCGTCCGAGGAATTCGCCCACGAGAAGCTGTCGCCCGTCCTCGCCATGTACCGCGCGAAAGACTTTGGCGACGCCCTGGCGAAGGCGGAGCGGCTTGTCGCCGACGGCGGCATGGGACACACCGCGGCGGTCTACCTCGACCCGGTCGGCGCGCGGGACAAACTGGACGCCTTCGCCGCCCGCATGAAGACGTGCCGCATCCTCGTCAACACGCCGTCGTCCCAGGGCGGCATCGGCGACCTTTACAACTTCAAACTGGCGCCCTCCCTCACCCTCGGCTGCGGTTCGTGGGGCGGCAACTCCGTCAGCGAAAACGTCGGCGTGAAGCACCTCCTCAACATCAAAACCGTCGCCGAAAGGAGAGAGAACATGCTCTGGTTCCGGGTGCCGCCGAAAGTGTACATGAAGCGGGGCTCTCTCCCCGTCGCCCTCGGCGAGCTGAAGACCGTCATGGGGAAAAAGCGGGCGTTCATCGTCACCGACCATTTCCTCCACAAAAACGGCCTGACGAAGCCGGTCACCGACAAGCTGGACGAACTGGGCATCGCCCACACCGTCTTCTTCGACGTCGAACCCGATCCGACGCTGGCCTGCGCGCGGGAAGGCGCCAGGCAGATGGCCGCCTTCGAACCGGACGTCATCATCGCCGTCGGCGGCGGCTCGCCGATGGACGCGGCCAAAATCATGTGGGTGCTGTACGAGCATCCGGACGCCGACTTCATGGACATGGCGATGCGCTTCATGGACATCCGCAAGCGGGTGTACCGGTTCCCGCCGATGGGCCGGAAAGCGTCCTTCGTCGCCATCCCGACGACGGCCGGCACCGGCTCGGAAGTGACGCCGTTTGCCGTCATCACCGACGAGAAGACGGGCATCAAGTATCCGCTGGCCGACTATGAGCTGACGCCGCACATGGCCATCGTCGACGCGGACCTGATGATGCACATGCCGAAGGGCCTGACCGTCGCCTCCGGCATCGACGCCCTCACCCACTCGCTGGAAGCCTACGTCTCCATGATGGCGACGGACTACACCGACGGGCTGGCGCTCCGGGCGATCCGGCTCATCTTCGAGTACCTGCCCCGCGCGTATGAACACGGCGCCAGCGACCCGGTCGCCCGGGAAAAAATGGCCGACGCCGCCACCATCGCCGGCATGGCGTTCGCCAACGCCTTCCTCGGCATCTGCCATTCGCTGGCCCACAAGCTCGGCGCGGCGTTCCATCTGCCCCACGGCATCGCCAACGCGCTGCTCATCACCGAAGTGATGCGCTACAACGCCGCCGAAGTGCCGACGAAGATGGGGACGTTCCCGCAGTACGGCCATCCGCGCGCCCTGCGGCGCTACGCGGAAATCGCGGAATCGCTGAACCTGCCGGGCCGCACCGATGAAGAAAAACTGGAAAGCCTGATCCGCAAAATCGAGGAACTGAAAGAGAAGCTCGGCATCCGGAAAACGATCCGCGACTACGGCATCGATGAGAAGGAATTCCTGGCGAAGGTGGACGGCCTGGCCGAACAGGCCTTCGACGACCAATGCACCGGCACCAATCCGCGGTATCCGCTCATCGGCGAACTGAAGCAGCTGTACCTGAACGCCTACTACGGCACGGCCGGCGGCCGGGCGACCGGCAAAGCCGGGTCCCGCGCGGCCGTCGTTCCGGCCGGTAGCGCCGGTGACGCCATCGGCCTCCATCCGGCGGCAAGCCCGGAAGACGGCGCCGCCGACCGGGCCGAAAGCCTGCCTGTCGGTCCCGCCGCCGGCGCAGCCCGCCGCGAAGGAGGTGAATGACCATGGCTTCCCGGCACATCCTCTCCCGCCTTCCGCACAAGACGGTGTACCGCGAAGGCGGCCGGGTCATCAAGCTGTTCGATGAAATGTACACGAAAGCGGACATCCTGAACGAGGCGCTCAACCACGCCCGGGCCGAAGAAACGGGCCTCCGCGTGCCGGCCCTGCTGGAAGTCGGCATCATCGACGGCAAGTGGGCGATCCAGCTCGAGCACGTGGAAGGAAAGACGCTGGCGGAACTGATGAAGGAGCATCCCGGGCGGCATGCGGAATATCTGGAACGGTTCGTCGACCTGCAGATGGACATGTTCGCCCGGCGGGCGCCGCTGATGAACAAGCTGAAGGACAAAATGCGGCGCAAAATCGAGGAAACCGACCTCGACGCCAACGTCCGCTACGACCTGTTCACCCGGCTGGAAGGCATGCCGCGGCACGACAAGCTGTGCCACGGCGACTACAATCCGACCAACATCATCATCGCATCGGACGGCACCCCGTACATCACGGACTGGGCCCACGCCACCCGGGGCAACGCCTCCGCCGACGTCGCCCGCACGTACCTGTGGTTCCATCTGGAAGGCGACGCGGACACGGCGGAGCGGTACCTCGACCTGTTCTGCCAAAAAAGCGGCACCGCCAAAGCGTACGTCCAGTCCTGGCTCCCCCTCGTGGCCGCGTCCCAGCTGGCGTACAACAAGCCGGAGGAACGGGAGTTCCTGCTGCGGTGGATCAACGTGGTCGATTACGAGTGATGAGGCATGTGGTGTCATGAATAAATGAACGGGCGGGACTTTTGAAGTCCCGCCCGTTTGTTGTTTGCGCCGTCAATCCGGCGTCCTCGTCCGCTCCCGCATGCGGCGGTCGAGATCGTCCCGCACCCGGTACAGCTCCTCCAGAAACCGGCGGTCGGTCTCCGTCAGCCTGCGGTCCTGCCGGTAAATGAGCACGTCGCGGAAAACGGGGGCTGCCGTTTCGCAGCGGATCTGCACGAGCCCGTACCTGTTGAGCAGGTCGTCCGGCATCGGCGAAAACCACATGAAGGCGGACGGATCCTGATGCAGCAGGTCGATCTGGCTGCCCCGGTCGGAGACGAACACCCGCCGTTTGCTGATCGCCATGCGCTCCCCGTCCTGCACGCGGTCTTCCCGCGAAAGGGACGCCACCCGCAAGTCGCCGTACAGGATTTCCGTGCCAGCCTCCAGATCTTCGGCGGTGACCGTCTCTTTCGACGCCAGCGGATTGCTGCGCGACATGAGCACGCGGCCTTCGAATTCCCACACCGTTTCGCGCTTCAGCCGGCGGCCGATCAGCTGCTGGAGGAAGCGCTCCTGGCTTTTCAGATACCGGACGATGCCCAGGTTGTAGCCGCCTTCCTCCACCCTTTTGATCGTGTTGATGGAGCTGGATTCGCGGAAGCGAAGGTCCAGTTCCTTCGCCTTGTCCAGGCGGACGGCAAACCGCGCGAAGGCCTGGGAAATGTAACCCGACCGCGGGGCGCGCAGGCTGAACGAGATCCCGCTCTGGCGGTCTTCCCTGCACAAGGCCTTCATGTCTTCGATTTCGCGGAGGATCCGCTCGGCATAAGCGATGATCGCTTCCCCCCGCTCCGTGGGCACGATGCCCTTCGGCGTCCGCCGGAAAATGACCGCGCCGACTTCCGCTTCCACTTCGCGGATCGCCTTGCTCAGGTTGGGCTGGTTCATGAACAGGTTTTCGGCGGCGAGCGAGATGGACCCCGCCCGGGCCACTTCGACGATGTATTTCAGATGATGCAGGTTCATCGGGAATCCCCCCGTCGCCGACCGGCTACGCCCGGCCGAACGATTCCCGGTGCAGCACCCGCTCCGGCGGATGCATGTCCTTCGCCGGCGGCCGCGCCGCCGGATATCCGAGGCCGATGACCGCCACGACCCGGTATTCGTCCGGAACGCCCAGCAGATTCCGCACATGGGTTTCCCGGCGCGCCGACTCCCCGGCATCCTCCGAATGGTACACCGCGCCCCAGGCGGCGCCGAGCCCGTCGGCGGTGGCGGCGAGCCACAGGAAGGCGCCGGCGATGGACGCATCCTGCAGCCAGTACTTGCTCACCTTCGGATTGGCAACGATGGCGACGCCGGCCGCCGCCTGCCGGAGCCATGCCATGTAGGGCGTCGTCTCCGCCAGGCCGTCGAGCGTCGCGCGATCCGTCACCACGATGAATTCGCGGGACGGCAGATTGTTGCCCGCCGGCGCCAGGTACAACGCCCGCTTCAGCCGTTCCATCACGCCTCCGGGAATCGGGTCCGGCCTGAACGCCGTGATTTCCCGGCGCGTCTCGATGGCTTCCAGAACGTCCATCATCCATCCCCCCGTGCTTTGATGCCTTTCCCGGCCGGGCGAACCGGCAAACGGCAAAAACGCCCGAACGGTTCCGCTCAGGCTTGCTTCCCGGTGCCGCCCGTTTTCTTCCTGTCCGGCTTCGGCGATCCGGACGCCTCCCGCATCCGCTTCGCCTTGAGCAGCCGGTACATTTCCAGACTGTCCCGCAGATGCAGCGCCTCTTCGTCGGTCAGCTCTTCGCTTTCGCCGTTGATGATGATCCGGTTCCCCGGCAGGTCCCCGGGCTGCTGGCCCGTGAGCAGCCAGTCCACCGAGACGCCGTAAAGGCCGGCCAGCCGGAGCAGCGTGTCGTAATCCGGCTGCGAACGGTCGTTTTCGTATTTGGAAACCGTCGTGAAATCGATGCCGAGCATGTCCGCCACCTGGCTCTGGGTGAGCCGTTTTCCGGTCCGCGCCTGCTTCAGCCGCCCCCCGAACGTCAACGCCCATCACCTCTTGTTCCCAGTATAAGGGCAACGGCCGAACCGCCCAAAGAATGTTGACAATTTTTCGATTCAGGTGTTGAATTTTGACTTTTCTTCAATATATGATATTGTCATCGGGATACATTCATGGAAATTCAAGACGGGCGAAGGTGATCCTCCATGATGTGGAAAGAGCAGATCGCGGTCTGGATCGTGGGCTTTCCCGTGGTGCTGCTGGCCCTTGTCCTCGAGGTGCGGCACCGCATGCGGGAACGGCGCCGTCGGAAGGAGGATGCGGGCCGATGAACGTGCGCTGGGTGCTGCCCGACCGGACCGTCCTGGAGCGGGAGGAGCCCGACGTGGAACAGCTGGCGTTCCTGCTCCGGCTCACCGGCCGGGTGCAGCTGGCCGGCAGCGCCTACCGGGTCGCCGGCACGGAACTGGTCGTCGGCGAAACCGTCTCCCTCCGGGTGACCCTGGAGAAACCCGACGAACCGCCGTTTTCCCCGTGAGACGCCGCTTCTCCCGGGCAGTACCCGCGGCAGCCTTCCCGGCGCTCCCGGCAGCTTCCCGCACCATGGAAAAGGGCCGGAGCCAAAGGCTCCCGGCCCATTTTGCTTCCGGGTCATCCGTTATGCTGATCCGGCCGGGATGCCGGGTTCTGCGCGGCGGAAGGAACAGCTGCTCCGCCTGCGCTGCCTGCGCCGCCCGCCGGCTGCAACGCCTGCAGACGGGCGTTCAGCTGCTGGATATCGCGGCGCAGCGCCTCGAGGTTTTCGTTCACCCTCGACCGGTTGATGGCCCACTTGATGATCAGATAGGTCAGGAACAACCCGAGCGCGATCAGGCCGATGTACAGGATGAAGCCGAACAAGCCGAGAAAAATGGCGAGACCGACGTTTTCTTCCAAAACCGTAATACCTCCCTCGCGAAAAAATCTGAAGCGCAGACTCATTTCTGCACAAATTGTCAAATTCCTTCTTTTTCCTTCCCTTCACCCCTCCGCTTCCCGACTGTCCGGCCCCGCCGCCCGGCCGGACGCATCGTCCCGTCATGCCGTACCATTGTATGTCTTCCAGCCGGTCCGATATGTGCGCCCGCCCGGAAAGTCCCGCAGCCAAAAAAATGCCCCCGGAGGCAAGCCGGAGGCGATGGGCGCATGATTCAGTCGATCTCGATGGAGCGGCCTTTCCGGCCGGGGGTGCGCTTCGGCAGAGTGATCGTCAGGATGCCGTCCTTGTAGGCGGCCTTCACGTCTTCTTCCTTCACGTTGTCGAGACGGAAGCTTCTCTTCATGCCGGTGAACCGTCTTTCCCGGCGGATGTAGTTGTCCCGTTCCACGTCCACCTGCTCGTCGCGCTTCACCGCAATCGTCAGGACGCCGTCCTGGATGTCCAGCTGGATGTCTTTCTTGTTGGCGCCGGGAATTTCCGCTTCCACGACATATTCCTTGTCCGTTTCCCGGATGTCCACGCGCATCCCGCCATCCGGCCGGAAGAACGGCGCCGGCCAGGCGCCGTTGAACAATTCCTCGAACGCCCGGTTCACCTCGTCCCACGGATTCCAGCCGTCGCGCCCGTCCAGCCAGTTGTTCCGCTTTCTGTACGGTGTCAGGCCAAACATCATCGACCACCTCCAAAGAAAATTCGCCAGGTTTGACTTTGACTTTCCTTGACTTTAGTATAGCCCGTCTGGCGCCCTGCATCAACGCGTTGTCTTGACCTTTGTTGACCTTCTTGCATATGATTATGTCAATTTTCAGAGTATTTATTCTTTTTTCTCCCTGATGCTCGGTTTTTCTTCCAATTTCAAAAAGGGGCACGTCCGGGATGACAAAAGTCAATGCGGCGGGGAGCCCGGGAATGGTAATTTGGAGGGAAATCCGCCACCGGAAAGGGAACCATCGAAACATCCCCGGAGAGGACGGGAACAGACATGGATCAAAGCACGGAAAACGCCCCGGAGAAAACGCGGGGTGAATATGGGGAGGTTCGCGGCGGGAAACGGTTGTTCCGGTCGGCCATGGCCGTGTTGGCGCTTGCCGCGGCGCTCCTTATGCTGATGAAGCTCGCGGGTTGCGGCGCCAATGACCGGCCGGACGGTGCGGCCGAGCGCGAGGAAGGCGACACGTCTCCCGAAGTGTTGATGGAAGCCTACATCCGGAAGATGACCGGCACCGGGATGCCGGACGCCGTCATGACGGATCTGGACGGCCGCGAAACGGCCCTCTCCTCTTTCCTCGGAAAGCCCGTCGTCCTGGAATTTGCCAAGACGACCTGTCCGTATTGCAAGGCCGTCCAGCCCGTCGTGGAGGAAGCGGCCGCCAGGCGGCCGGATGCGGTGTTTGTGCAGGCGTTTCCTTCCAACACGCCGGAGGAAATTCGGGCCTACCTTGCGGAAAACGGCTCCGGCGCGCCGGAAGGCATCGTCCTCGCGGGACCGGCGGACGGCGTCCGGGAGCTGTTCGGCAACTATCCGTACGTCCCCGTGTTTCTGTTCATCGATGCCGGCGGCACGATCGCGGACGTGCAGTTCGGCGTCCTGGACCTGGACACGTTGGAGCAATCGCTGGATTTGGCGATGGCGTCCGGGGTTGGGCGGGACTGACCGGGCGGCCGCGTCCGGCCTTTCCGGCGGACGGTCAGTCCGCCGCAAGATGGCGGGCCGGCTCCGTCCGGCAGGCCGCCAGGGCGGGAGCGACGGCCGCCGCCAATCCAAGCGCCCAGACCACGCCGAGGGCAACGAATGCCTGGCCGGACACGGCGGGCTTGACGGCCAGCGGGCTTTGCCGGCCGATCAGCCACGAGCCGGCCACGCTGAAAACGGCGGTCAGCGCGATGCCCAGAACGGTGGCCAGGGCGAGGACGACGGCCGTCTCCGCCAGCACCATGGCAAAGATGCGGCGACGGCCGGCGCCGATGACCCGCAGGATGGCGATCGGGCGCCGTTTTTCGAGGGTTGCGCTGTACAGGAACAGCAGCACGGTCAGGACCGCCATGACGAGCACCAGGAGGCCGACGGTTCCGAGCGCCTGGTGTCCGGTTCCGATCATGTCGTACACCTTCGCCAGCACCTGACCGGGAAACACCGCCTGCGCAAGCGGTGACCGGTTGATGTCCGCGTACAGTTGCATCAAGTGCGCGTAGCTGACGGGTTCCACAAGCAGCGCCGTGACGCCCCGCTTTTCTCCTCCCTCTTCCCCGGTCCCGGCACTCCCCGCTTCGCCGGCCGCCCCATGCTGTCCGTGGCTGATCCAGTAACTTTCCAGCGGAACGAAAATGCCGGCATCGGCGGGTAGGCCGCTTTCCGCCAGCACGCCGACGACCACGTAGGGATGATCGGCGTGGTTTTCGCTTTCTTCCGGACGATCCGTGACGCCGTGACCGGACCGGAATTCATCGCCGACGGCCAATCCCGTCGCCCTGGCCACCCGACGGCCGATGACCGCCTCGAAGGGGCGTTCGAACCGGCGCCCGTCGGCCACCCGGAAGGCGGGCGCCTCCCCCGGCGAAGGCCGGAGGTCAAAAAACTGCCCGCTCGTTCCCACGATGCGGAAGCCCTGGTAATGGTCGCCCATGGCGAACGGCACCACTCGCCGGACCCGTTCGTCCCTTTCGAGCTGCCGCATGTACGAAAGCGGCAGATTGGCCAGCGGAGTGTCCATCAAATAAATGGTGTTGAACACGAGCTGGTGGGCGCTGCCCTTGCTGCCGACGAGCATGCCGTACGGTTTCGTCGCATCGGCCAGCCCGTCTTCCAGCCCGGCGGCAAGAAGCGCCGCGCTCATGGCCATGGACAGGCCGATGGCGGTGACGACAACGGTGATCCAGGTTTGCAGCCTGCGCTGCTTCACATTTCGCCAGGCGATTCTAGCCAGCGGCATCGCAAACGGCCTCCCCGGGTTTTCGGACGGTTTCATCAGACACAAGCCGGCCGTCCGACAGGCGGACGATTCTGCCGAACAGGGAAAGCAGACGGGAATCGTGCGTCGACACGATCAGCGACGCCCGTTGCTCCATGCACACGTCCATCAGCAGGCGGACGATGTGCAACGCGTTCGGTTCGTCCAGACTGGCGGTGGGCTCGTCGGCGAGCACGAGCCCGGGTTCGTGCGCGAGGGCCCGCGCGACGGCGACCCGCTGCTGTTCGCCGTTCGAGAGCTGATGCGGTTGATGGTGCATCCGCTCCCCGAGGCCGACGCGCTCCAGCCACCGCCGGGCTCTCTTCTCCCGCTCCCGTCCCTTGATGCCGGCGAAAGCAAGCGGCAGCATGACGTTCTCGAGGGCGGTGAAGCCGGGCAGCAGATGGAACGACTGCAGCACGATGCCGATCTGCCTCGTGCGGATGGCGTCCCGCTCTTTTTCGCCCAACCGGGTCAAGTCCACCCCGCCGAGCCGGATGCTGCCCGACGTCGGCCGGATGAGACCGGCGATCAGGTTGAGCAGGGTGCTTTTGCCCGATCCGCTCGGTCCGGCGAGGGCCACGCGTTCCTCCCGGCGCACGATCCAGCTGTCGATCATGAGCGCCGTCACCGGATTGCCGGCGCGCGAGGCCGGGGGGTATGTCTTCACCAGTCCATGGACTTCCAGCATCAGTCCAGCACCTCCACCCTGTCGGCGCGGATGCGCACCAGGCTGACGAATCCCGTTTCCTCGTCCGTGTAGGATCCCGTTTCCAGGGTTCCCGTCACTTTCACCGGATGCTCGGTCGGACGGAGCTCGTCGCCGTCGGGCAAATAGACGACAACGATGTCCGCCGGCCAGTCTTCGTCCGTCGAGCAGAACGGGCAGACGGCCATAAGCGCCTTCGTCAGGACGAAAAACCGGGCACCGGCGGTCAGGGGAGGCGCCATGTAGCCCGTCATCTCCACTTTTTCGCCGGTCAGGGCGAGCACCTTGTCGGAAAACCGGACGCCCCGGACGCCGACGGAGGCGTACAGGTCCCCGAATTTCAGCACGTTGTCGCCGTCCCGTGCCGGTTGGCCGGCCGCCGGCTTCGGTTCGTCCTCCGTTTGTTCCGGTTTGCGCCGCACCTCCGCCCCGGCCGGATTCCGCCGCGCGTCCGTCTCCGCGGACGGCGAGTTTTCGCCGGCCGGTTCCCCTCCTTCCGCCCGTTTCCGATCGTCCGCACCATCATCCGCACCGCCCGCATCGTCGTCATCGTTCCGGACATCCCCCGGTTTTTGCGCCCCATCTTCCGGCTGCGGCCCGCCGCCGGGCAGCCGGCCTTCCCCGGATGGCGGTCCATGGTCCGGTGACGGTGCATTCTCCCCGCTTGCCGCTTCCCGATTCGGCGCTTCACCGGCCGGCTCCGCGCGCCCCGGTTCCCCGATGCCGGCGCCCGCCGGCTCCGCGGCGCGGGAGGCCGGCGGGCTGCACCCGGCGACGATGGCCCATGCGGCGGCCAGCGCGATGAAGGCCGGCGCTTTCCGGCAGCAGGAACGTCCCGTCCTGGGCATGACGATCACCCCGCAAATTCGATCTTTGTCCGCGTTTGCCGCCAACTTCCGCCTCAAGGCTTGCGGTCCATCAGGCCGAGCAGTTTTTCGGCGAAGGACACGGAGACGTAGCTATGGTTTCCCTGCACGATGACGTCCGTCCGGATCCGCTCGCCGTCCACCACGGCTTCCCCGCTCGTCAGGTCGATCCGGAGCCGCTTGCCGCCGAGCGCGATCTCGACGGTGTCCCCGTTCGGGCCTGCGACGAGCGAGCCGCCCAGCGATTCCACGAACGGGCGAAGCTGGACGAATCCGCCCTTCGGCGCCTTCCCGGCGTCGCCGGTCAGCGAAAGCCCCATGGCGTTCACGATGGCGAAAAACACCTCCGTGTTGTCCAGCACGCCGCCGAAGTAATGGGATCCCGGACCGTGGGCCATCAGCGGCACGTCCTCGATGGTGTGCACGCCGGTCGATCCGTTGATCGGCCCGGTCTGCAGGAACCGGTCGCGCGCCGGATCGTCGGGATCGAGCAGCTTGGCGGGATTCGGCGCGCCGTTCACGTTCGGCGTCACCGGCACGGGATCCATCCGGTAGTCTTCATAGTAGTCGGGGTGGTTGGCGAAATGGACGGCCAGTTTCCGCTCCGTGTCCATCTCGTCCGGAAAACCGTCGCCGTCGGCGTCCGCGTAGGTCGGAAAGCCGGCCTGCTCGTAGACGCGGACCGCATCCCGGCCGCTCTTGCCGTCCCCTTCCCAGTACGTGCCCGTAATGCTCATGGAGTGGGCGTGGTCCGCGGTCACCACGACCAGCGTGTCGCCGTGCTCCTCGGCGAACCGTTTCGCCACGCCGACGGCCTTGTCCAGCTCGATGGCTTCCAGCACCGCCCGCTCCCAGTCGAGGGGATGCAGCTGCTTGTCGATGCTGCCGGCTTCCACCATCAGGAAAAACCCTTCCTCGTTCCTTTTCAGAATGTCGATGGCCGTCTGCGTCATTTCCCACAGCGTCGGCTGGTCCGTGAAATCGCCGAGCACCGCCGCGTTGTTCGTCGACCGGTCGTAGTAGGGGTCCATGTTGCCGAGATGGAACAACCCGAGCAGCCTGTCCGCCCTGGCGCCCTCATTCAGAAGCTGGGTGCGGTTCTCCACGATGGTGTAGCCGGCTTCCTCGAACATCCGGAACAGGTCCTTGTCGTCTTTCCGGCTCGATCCCGGCACCGACTGGGGAAGAAAATAGGCCGACCCGCCGCCCAGGATGACATCGGGCTGGACCTGGTAGAACATTTCGGCAATTTCCGCCTTGTCGCCGCGCCGGCGGGTGTGGGCGACGCCCGCGGCGGGCGAAGCATCCACGATCTCTGCGGTGGAGACGATGCCCGTCGCCTTGCCGGTTTTCCGTTTGAGCATTTCGATGATCGTTTCCACCCGCGGGTTGTCCAGGCTGTCCGGGGTGTTGTCCGGATACACGCCGAGGGCGTTCATTTCCCCCTTGTGCCCCGTGGCATAGGCACTGGCGCTGTTGGCCGAATCCGTGGCGATGGAGTCGAGGCCGCTCGTGGTGACGACCCCGTGCACGTCCATCGTGTCCATCTCCAGCAGTCCGTTGTACTTGCCTTCCGTCAGCCCTTTGGACAAAATGCGGGCCGCCGTGATGACGGGAAATCCCATGCCGTCGCCGTTGAAAAAGATGACGTTTTTGGCCTTTTTGCCGTATTGGTCCGCCGTCACCACCCGGTAGCGGATCGTGCGGACCGCGCCGTCCGCCTCGACGCGCACCGCGTAGTCGCCCGCCCGGCTGAAGGCCACGCCGCGGATGGTGTACGAGACGCTGTCTTCCGTGTCGTTTGCAACCGCAAACGTCTTGCCGAAGAAGGCTTCCGCATCCGTTCCGTTGATCGTGATGCGCACCTTCCGGGGCGGCGCTTCAAGGTGGCGCAGCTCGACCCGGAAATCGAACAGGGCGCCCGCCAGAAACTGCGCCCGGTCAACGGGCGCGATGTAAATGTCGGGCGCCCCGGCCGCCTTCGCGCCCGCTTCGCCGTCCGCCGCCCGGGCCTGTCCCGGGCCGGCCGGCCAGCCCGCCGGCGCGGCCAAAAGCGCGGCCGCCAGCATCAGCACGATGAAGCGTCTGCAACGGTCAAAAAAAGAAACCCTCATCTTCCGCACCTCCCGATGATTTCGTCCCGCATTGTAGCAGGCGATTGTCATGGGGGCGTCAATGGAGGGTTTCATTCCTGTAAAAAGCGGTTAACAGTTCGGCAGCGACCGGCCGGTCTGCCTCATGGCCGCGGACTACAATGAAGTTATCGACGTTTTGGCCGAATCGCTGCCGGAAAACCGGGGCGAGCGGGAACGGGCGAAATTGTTCGGGCTGAACGCCCGGGAGGTGTACCGCCTGTGGAACCGCTGAACCGGCAGCTGTCGACCGCCGGGGAACAAAATGCCTGGGAAGCGGTCCGACGGGCGCCCCCCATGATCCTGCAGATCGGGGAAGGCCAGTTTTTGCGTGGATTTTTCGGCTGGATGATCCAGATCTGCCGCGACAAAGGGCTGTTTCAGGGCGGCGTCGCGGTCATGCAGCCCCGGCCCGCCGGCAAGCCGAACATCGACCGGCTGGCCGCGCAGGACGGTCTGTACACCCTCGTCATCCGCGGTCTAGAGGACGGCAGGCCGTTGGAAGAGAAGCGGACCATTTCACAAGCGCGAGACGACGCTCATGGGCAGCCGCAACGCCACCCGGGAAGACTTCGACCAGGTGCTGGCGGCCGCAAAAAACGGCGCCGTCGACATCGGCCGCTGCATCACCCATCGCGCCCGGCACGACGACGTGACGGAACGGTTCGGCCAGTGGCTTGCGCCGGAAAGCGGCGTGATCAAAGCCGTCGTGGAATGGCCATGAAGCGCCGACAAAAACCGGGTCCTCCCCGGAATGAAAGACGGCGGGGCTTCCCCGAAACGAAGGGGCTGTTCCGTCCGGTTCGCCGGGACGGAACAGCCCCTTCCGAATGTTTGGGCGCCTGCACCGGCCTTCTTGGCGACATTCACGGCTGTTTTTCCACCCGCAGCCCGCCGTCCCGCATGGTCACGAGATACGAGCGGCCGGCTTCCGTCCGGAACTCGGCCGTTTCGCACGTCC